>Ga0182030_10001179_pt1 | contig 53131 bp, 57 predicted proteins | sample 812S3MmetaG_FD_121299 | JGI IMG/M metagenome (GOLD analysis project Ga0182030, IMG submission 121299) | Permafrost microbial communities from Stordalen Mire, Sweden - 812S3M metaG (Illumina Assembly) | ecosystem: Environmental > Terrestrial > Soil > Wetlands > Permafrost | place: Sweden...
GACCGAGAACCCATCGGGCTGCTCAACCAGGACCGTAGAAACCAGCAGGGCACGGTGGACCGCAGGCTCACGAGACGAGGCCGCAGACAAGCAAAGCGAGGGCGTGTAGCGGCAGAGCACCGGCCGGGAGAATCGCCGGAGACGGCGATCGTCGGGGGAGGACCTGCATCGACGAGAGGGGACCTGCCTCGACGGGGACGCACCGTTAGAACGTCATCGAACCGACAGGTGAGGAACCCATCGGTCACGACCTATATCTCGTCACCGTGTCCTACTCCGCCGCTGGTCGACGCGAATCCCAACGTTCACGGGGCATCGCATCCACCAGGAGGTCCTTGCCGCGCCCTGATCGCCGGCCGAGTTGCGGACCGCCGCGTTCTAGTGGGCCTGGGATCGACCATACGCTGCGCTCACGGGGGATTCGCGGCGTCGCGGTACCAGTTTCGCGGCGGACTAGAAGAGGTTCACGGCGGAGTAGCCGAGCACTACGGCAGCCTTGCTCTTTGTCGATCCGGGCCGCCTGGCAACTTCCGGCAGCGCCCACCTCACCTACAACGTTGTGCAGCGAGCCACGCCAGCTCAGGTACGGGCTCTCCACGAGATCTCTTTACCGCGCTCGGCAGACGTGCCTCGAGCTCAAGCGCCTTCGCCCACGCCGTCGAGATCGTGATCCGCCTATCTGCTCGCTGCGGTCGGGCCCACCTGCCTCGAACGCAGATGATGGACAGATCGGGTCGTCCGTCGCCTGGTCCAGCTCGTCCCGTTGCATGGTCGCGCTCAGGTTCGCTGCCTACCTGCGTGCCGGCAACGAAAGCCGCGCACGGGAGGCCTCGCGCTCGAACTGCGGCCGACTTCTGTCCCGTGTAGAGCCGCCCCGCCGGCAATCGACAATCCCAGCAGGCACGCCGGTTACCGCGCTCATCAGCAAATGTTCGTGGCGGACTGACACACATCCGCGGCGGAGTACGCGCCACCAACGGCACCCCTTGAAGCTATCGATCTAACTCCGCTGGCAGTAATGTCGCAGACGGCCTTGACTTTCGATGCTCGTCCGATGCGAGCATGAGCGCGGCCTTTGCTCGGACGCTCGCTCGCCCGCGTGAGCGGGAGCCGCGGCGCGGAGTAGCGTGCCCGACGGTTCCCGCCTGCGCCACGGGGCACGTCGGGGTGGGCGCCCGGGAGGCCATCTCGCGGGAGGGCAGACTCCACCTCGCGGTACGCTCGGGTCCGATGCCGGACTCCGAAGAGACGAGAGGCTACGCCGGCTTCGCGTTCCTGCTGCACCCGCCTCTTTGGTGCGGCGACGAGCCCGCGGAGCGAACGAAGGAGGCGCTCACCGAGTCCATCTGGCGGTCGCGCCTCCAGATTGGCCTGGAGATCTCAGTGACCCGCGAGGGCCTGGTGCTCATCGACTTCAGCGGCTGGCACGAGACGTCGAAGGCCGAGGCCGTCAGAGACAACGACATCGACGCGATCGTCGAGATGGACGAGCGTCGCGTCGCCGTCGGTAATGCGTTCCTCGCGTGCCTCCATACGGCCCTACTGGCCGAGCAGAAAATGGGCCACCGGGCGCAGGTCATCACGCCGGCAGAGGTCGTGCACGTCACCGACATCGGCCTGCCCGACGGCACGGTCTTTTTCTTCGACGAAAGGCCGCTGACCGCGCTCGTGTCCGCGGCGCTGGGTGGCGCAGCGCTCGACGACGAGAAAGCACGAATGTTGATCGTGGAGCGGGCGACGCTCGATGTTGCGTCGGGGCTCCTCGACGAGCTCCTGGGCTCGCGCGCCATCGACGGGGCGCGAACCGCCGCCCTCCTGCTGCGCGCGGCCAAGGCCGCCGAGGACGAGGAGCATGGGCTCGCCCTGATCATTGCGTGGTCGCTTTCGGAGCAGATGCTCAACGCTCACTGGGTCAAGTACATAGAACGGCAGGGGGCTAGCAAAGCGCGTATCAAGAAGCTGCAGGAGCGCGACTGGACGGCCGGTGTCGTTACGGAGACGCTCTCGATCGCGAAGGAACTCAGCGACGAGCTGTACACCGAGCTAAATGCAGTGAGGAGAGCGCGCAACCGCTGGGCGCACGAACTGCGGCCGATCGCTGAGGACGAGGCCCATCGGGCTGTGAAGCTCGCCGGATCGATGCTCACGTCAGTCGGCGGGTTCTCGCTCGCGCTGCGCCCCTGGCGCCGCGGCAGCACGACGCCGTAACCGCCAGTCTCCAGGGCATCGACATCGAGGAGATCATCTCGACTGTGCGAGCGCCGGACGATACGCTCCGAACTCGTCCAGCTCGGGCGTCTCCCTGGCTATGGGGGGCGGGCCTGCTTTCCGCGCGTTGCGGGTCTGAGCTCCGGCGCGGGCAGAGTCTCGCGTCATGTCGGAAGGAGGCCGCCGGCCGCCATCGGCGCGCGTCCTGCCTGTCTTTGTGAGCGCACCGCGAGCGACTCGCCGGCTAGCCATGGGATCGGGTCTTGGCCGGCTTGCTCGGACTGTCTTCGCCCGCTGGCGCCTCGTGGAGCCTGCTTCTAACATGGATGGCTCGCAGACGATGAGGAAGGACGAGGAGGTTTCGACGGTGACCGAGGACCAGCAGGCTGACCATTACAACGTTGGCGAGTGGCACGGCAAGATGCTGATCGATCGTGACGGCGAGAAGATCGGCAAGCTGCAGGACGTCTACGTGGACGTCGAGAACGATCAGCCGCAATTCGCCACTGTCAAGGAGGGCTTCATCAGCCGCCACCTGACTTTTGTGCCGCTGGGCGGGATAACCGTGGGTCCGGATGACCTGCAGGTCGCGGTTACCAAGGCGCAGATCGAGTCCGCCCCGAACATCGAGCAGCACGGTGAGGAGCTCTCCCAGGCCGACGAGTCGGCGCTCTACCACCACTTCGAGCTCAACTACACCCCCCCTGACACCGAGAGCGGACGCCGGCTCGCCCGCCGCTGACCCGTCACCGCGGCGAGAGCTCCGGCCCCCGCGCGTTGGAGGTAGTAGCGGGCGGTGGGCAAGATGCCCGACGGACGGGCAAAGGAGGACGGAGCGGCTGGCCCTTCGTCGCGCGCTCTCGTAAGCTGCCCTGCCGTGCTGCCGAACCGATCGATCCCGAGCGCGACCACGATCCCGGTGCTCATCTATCCCGATGTGCGCGCCGCGGTGAGTTGGCTGACTGAGGCTTTCGGCTTCGTCGAGCGCCTCCAGATCGGCGAGGACCATCGGTCGCAGATGAACGTTGGGGAAGGCGGCGCGGTGATCCTTGGCGACGCCGCATGGCGCAACCGTATGTGGGGAGAAATCGTCGCGCTACACGGCCGCTACCCCAAGTCCCTCGCCCAGCTCAAAGACGAATGGTGGACCGAGGAACTCCACACCGAGATTCTGTGCGCACTCGCATCATGGCGGACAGAACTTGACGAGAAAGCACAAGACCCCCGGGAGGAGATCGCCTTCCACTCCCAGCTCGCCGACTACGCCCACCGCCTCCAGAAGGAAAGCACCGGCATCACCGCCACATGGAAACCGGGCGCGCCACCCGACAGCTGGGCCGGGACATAACGCGCACCCTGCCACCGAGTGCATGCCGATCGAGGTCGTGCACTGCCCGCACTGGCGGGCGCGTTAGGCCGCGGCCCGCAGGGCATGACGCGCCACCGGCGAACTAAGCTCGTACCGTGTCCGACCGGAGCGCAATCGAGTGGACCGAAGCAAGCTGGAACCCCGCGACTGGGTGCTCAAAGGTCTCGCCCGGCTGCGCTCACTGCTACGCCGAGACGTTCGCGGAGCGGTTCCGTGGAGTCCCCGATCACCCCTACGAGCAGGGGTTCGATCTCAAGCTATGGCACCAGCGACTCGAGGTCCCCCTCCGCTGGCGCCGACCGCGGATGATCTTCGTCAATTCCATGTCCGACCTCTTTCACGAGTCGATTCCCGACGAGTTCATCAAGGCCGTTTTCTCGGTCATGGGCCAGGCCGACTGGCACACCTTCCAGATCCTGACGAAGCGCCAAGATCGGCTGGTAGCGCTCGCCGCAGATCTTGACTGGCACCCGAACGTCTGGATGGGCGTGACAATCGAGAACAGGCGCTTCGTCCATCGCGCCGACCGTCTCAGAGAAGTCCCTGCCGTCGTTCGCTTCATCAGCGCTGAGCCGCTCCTCGGCGCGCTCGAAGGCCTCGACCTCGATGGGATCGACTGGCTGATCGCAGGCGGCGAGTCTGGCCACCGGCACCGTCCGGTGCGAGAGGAGTGGGTCATCGAGCTGCGTGACCGCTGTCACGACGAGGGCGTCGCGTTCTTCTTCAAGCAGTGGGGTGGAGCTCGCGCGAAGTCGGGCGGCAGGCTCCTGGACGGCCGCACGTGGGACGCGATGCCAGCGCCCCGGCTCCCCGCCGCCGCATGACCGACAGCCGGCTTCGCGTGTGGGGCTACTGGACCCGCGCGAAGCTACAGATGCTGGCCGACTACCTCGCCCGCTTCGCAGCAGCCTCGCAGAGCCAGAGCGAGCGCGTGTATCTCGACGCGTTCGCCGGCGAAGGGAGCGGCGTCGACCGCCTTACCGGCGAGGAGTTCAACGGTTCGGCGCGGATCGCATTAGAGGCCCACGAGGGCTCTGGCTTCACGAAGTATCGCTACTTCGAGCTGACCGAGACCCGCGCGCGAGAGCTTGAGCGGCGCCTCCAGGAGGACTATCCGGGACGCGACATCAAGGTCTATCCCGGCGACTCCAACACGACGATTCCTCAGGCGCTCGAGGATCTGCGCTCCCTGAAGTGGGCGCCCACATTCGCGTTCCTCGACCCCGACGGGATGGAGCTGGAGTGGAGCACGATCACGGCGCTCGCCGAGCACAAGCGCGGGTACCGCGCCGCCGGGTCGAGCAAGCCCGAGTACAAGGTCGAGATCTGGATGCTGTTCCCTTCGGCTGGCCTGATGCGCACGCTCGCACTAGACCAAACAAAGCTCTCCCATGCCGACGAAGAGAAAGCGTCACGTCTCTTTGGCTCGGATGATTGGCGCGCCATCTACGACGCTCGAACGACCGGCGAGATCACGCCGACCGAAGCGCGCGAGGAGTACGTCAACCTCATGCGCTGGCGGCTCGAGCAGGACCTCGGCTACCGATTCACCCACGCGTTCGAGCTGAAGAACACCATCGGGTCCCCCGTTTACCACATGATCTTCGCCACCGACAACGACGCCGGAACAAGAATCATGGCCGCCATCTACGCAAAGACCGCGGCTCAGATCCCCGCGATGCAGCAGGAAGCCAAGGATCGCAAGAGCGGTCAGGGGGTGCTCGATTTCGGAAGTCCGCTCGTAGGGTCAGACGCCACGTACGAGCACGCCCCACCCTGGGAGCCGCGATCGTAGGCCGAGGGGTGTGCGCCATGTGCGACGCTCCCGCGATAACCACCGACGCCATCAGGAGGTCTCTTTCATGCGCCGTCGCTCAGCACGCCGGCTCTTCGCCATACTCGTCCTGTCGCTGCCCCTAGTGACGGCCGTCGCGTCGGCCAGCGCCGGAGCTGGGTCGAGCATTGCCCTAGGGTCGAACGCATTCGCGAAGCCGGACGGCGAAGGGTGGGGCGCAGCACGACCAGCGCGGATTTACAACGGCGGTGACCCGAGCGGCCGCGTCACAGAAATTCAGTGGACGAGCTGGGGTGGAGGCGTCGCCATCGGCTACGGCCTCGGCTCAATTTTCAAGCCGGGAGGCGGCTACTACGGCCGGCCGGTGCTCGTCGAGCTCCGCGCCCAGCGGCTCGGCCGCTGCGGCTCGCAACGTGCGTATACACAGCTAGCAATCCGTTCGCCTCCAAAGCCCGAAGCTTCGGTCGGCTCCTGGCATCTGTGGTCGGACGCCAAGAGCCTCTGCAACTTCGGCTTTTAGCTTAGGTGGAGTCCACGAGGGCGTTGTTTGGTGTGCTGGCGATGGAGAGCGGCCAAGTCGACCGGCTCGTGTGATCTCCGGGCGAGCTGCCAGCCAGCCGCCGCCTCCGCGCTCTGGAGCGGGGCGTCGTCGTTCCTAGTACTCCAGCAGCTCCTTCAGGAACCGCTCACGGGCCTGGAGGAAGCTTTCGGTGAGGCGAACCGGCTCGGCGTCCTCGTAGGCGATCGGCTGTAAGCCTTCCTCGCCGCAGCTGAGGATCAGAGCCCCTGGGTACGCGAGCACGAGCGGCGAGTGTGTGGCGATCACGAACTGCGAGCCTTCCGTGACTAGGTCGTGGATTCGGCGCAGCAACGTCAGGCAGTTCTGGGTGGATAGCGCTGCCTCGGGCTCGTCGAGCAAGTAAAGGCCGTTGGGTCCGAAGCGGTTGAGGATCACGGCCAAGAAAGACTCGCCGTGCGACTGCTCATGCAGTGAGCGTCCGCCATAGGGCGCCAGTGGATCGGGACCCGGTAGCTCGCGCATCTCGTCGAGATACGTGGCCGCCGTGAAGAGGCTCTCGGCCCGCAGAAAGAATGAGGTTCGCGGTCTACGCGCGCCACGCGTCAGACGTATCGACTCCGACAGAGCAGAGTGCGAGTCTCGCGTCGAGAATGAGAAGTGCTGCGAGCCGCCCTCCGGGTTCATGCCAGCAGCAATCGCGACCGCCTCGAGGACGGTCGACTTACCGGTGCCGTTCTCGCCGATTAGGTAGGTGACCCTCGGGTCAAGGGCAACCCCGCCCGCGAGTGCCGCCACGCCGGGAAGGCTCCACGGATAGCCTGACCGAACCTCGCCCTCCTCGGGCGCGCACATTTCCACCGACCTCACGAAGCCTTCGATCATGGTCAGACCGTAGTGGCGAGCCGTCACGATCGCCTTGCGGCAGCGATAGACGACGCAGCCGAGTTAGTCGATTGGATTCGTTTCGGCGAGGCCGACGGTGGACCATCAGCCCAGCGAGATTTGCCCGTCTGCTCGCGCGCTGTCGGACTTTCCGCTGACCGCGTGCGAGACATGCCTTTGGCGCTGGATGTAATTCCTGCGGCCCTGCCGGCCATAGTGGGGGTATGACCGGCGATGAGCTGCAGGCCGTGACCAGCCTGTATGAGCGCTATGCGGGCGCGGTGCACCGCTATGCGCTCCGTCGATCGGACCGCGAGACAGCCGAGGAGATCACGGCGCAGGTGTTCATGGTGGCTTGGCGCCGGCGGTCCACCGTTCCGGAAGACGCACTCCCGTGGTTGTACGGGGTCGCTAGGAAGGCGCTCGCCGATCAGCGCCGCGGGGCAGCCAGACGCAACCGTCTGAACGAGCGGCTGCGCGGCGAGGCGATCGAGGAGACACCGGGACCCGAGTTGCTCGACGACCGATTGGCGCAAGCGCTGCAGCGACTCTCGCGGGAGGACCGCGAAGCGCTGCTGCTGCGCTACTGGGAGGAGCTGGAGCCCGCACAGATCGCGCAGGCCATGGGCTGCACCCGCGCAGCGATGGCCGTACGCCTCCACCGTGCACGACTGCGATTGCGTCGAAACCTGGAAGCCGGCGGCGATCGGGCCCACGAACAGCAAGAGCACGAGGACTCGTGCGTGACGCGAACGGAGCCGACATGACGACACCCAAAGACCTCGAGCAACGCCTCCGCGCAGCACGCCCCGACACGGACGCTCCGTGCCCTCCGCTGTCGACCGTCGTCAAACGCATCGAAGAAGACGACGACGCGCCGCAGCCGCGCCGTCGCTCACGGCGCGGCGGGTTGGCGCTTCCAATCGCGATCGGCGTGTTGGTCTTCGCGGCCGCCAGTGCAGCTGCAGCGCTCCTGCTCAGCTCAGGCGAAACCGTCGCGCCGGCATTCGTGCTCCCCGCAACACCCTCAGCAGGCCTCGGAGAGCCCATCCCCCACACCTTGGCTCTGTTGCCCATGCGGGTGGCCGACATCGAAGCAGGACCACCCTGGGGGATGCGCGTGATCCGCACCACAAGGGGTCTGCTGTGCCTGCAGGCCGGACGCGTCGTCGACGGACAGCTGGGGGCTCTCGGCACCGGGTATGCGTTCCACGGCGACAAACGCTTCCACCCGTTCCTCCCCGACGACGCCATCTCCACCGACGCCTGCCCTGCCGTCGGGGCCACCAGCACCGCATTCCTGCCCGGGCAGCCGCTGACCGTGACCGCCAACGGCCTGCCGCTCGCAGGCGAAAACGTCGCGCAAAGCGATCAGGTTCACTGCGACCTACCCGGCCAGGAAAACTGGGGCGTGCGCTGCCCGCAGTCTGAACTTCGTCAGGTGGCCGTCGGCCTGCTCGGCCCGGGCGCCAGAAGCATCGAAGTGAGCAATCCCGACGGAAGCAGCTTCTCGGTCGACCCATACGGGCCGGAAGGCGCCTACCTCATCGTTCTGCCAGCACAGCCAAACGCCAACGCAAGCATGTCCTCCGGAGGCTCAGGCCCCTTCGGAAGCGTGAGCAACGCCCCCGGCGGCGCCGTACTGAAGGTCACCTACAAGGACGGCTTCCAATGCCAGATTCCCGCCAGAAACGGCCAGCATTGCCATCCGCAAAGCACAGCCGGGGGCGGGCTCCCGCCCGCCAGCGAGCTGAGGAGTGCCGTCCACGCCAGCTACGTGCCGCTCGCCGATCAACCCGAAACGCCGCTCTTGATGGAAGACAGAGCAGGCAGCGGCTCGTTCCCTGGCAGGAGCGGCTCCAATGGGCACGATGCGCCGGGTCCCGCGGTTGCGGTCACATTCAACGCTCCCGTCGCGGCCGCGAACGCCTCGAGTGCCTACGTCGTCGAACTGAGGCCCCAGCCGGTCTCCGGCTGCGCGACACCCTCGGTGATCGTCAGTCAGCCCACCAGCGAAACGCTGCAGGTCGGCGCCAAAGTCAACATTACGGTGCCGCTCGAAACAGCATGCGCCACGAGCTATGCCGGACGGGTCTTCTATGCGACCTCATCGGGGATAGGCGGCGAAAGCAGCGGCGAAGGACCGCTCTACGAGGTCATCGCCGGCCAGTTCGGTCCTCGCGGGACAGGACGAAACCCAATGAACTTCCCCACCGTCGGCAGCTTCAACATCTCCGTACCCTAGGTCGAGGAGGGCGAGGAGATCACGGATGTCAGCGAGGGCGTGTTTGCCGAGACGCCCGACCTCCTCGGGGGTCTTCAGCCAGAGGTAGTCTGAGGGCATGGAGGGCCTCACTGCAGAGCAGCTCGCGGTTGCGCTGCGCGACCTGATGGACTGGGCGCGGACGAACGCGCCGGCGGAGGAATCGCCGCTGCGCAAGCGGATCGTCGGGCATCTCGGGCAGGATCCCGCCGAGCTGCCGGTGGTGTCGCGCTCGATCTCGGCGTGGGAGCGGGTGAATCTCCAGGTCGCTCTCGACGCGTATCTCGCTGAGGATGGCCGCGAGCACGAGTTCGTTGGCATGTCCTCCCAGCGCGGATGGCACATGGGCTTGGCCGAGCTCGCCGCCGCCGCGAGCGCGCAGCGCGCGGTGATCATGGCCGGACCCGGCGCCGGGCCGCAGGAGCACGAGGCCGTGCAGGTAGGCGAGCGCACGATCATCTGCGTCGCCGCCGGCCTCTTCCTGATCCGCTCAGGCGATCAGCGTGTCGTCCTTGCTGTTCGCGGCGCGAACGAGTCTCGTGGTCCCGAGCGCGATATCCAGCTCGAGGTGCTCGCCGCAACCCGTGAGCCCGCGGAAGAGCTCCTCGAGGAGATAGCCCGGCTGATGAGCGTGCACAACGTCTACCGCGGGAGGGTCCTGGAAGTGGGCGGCAGCCCATTCGGTGGACTGTCGCTGGAGGTCCGCAGCCTGCCACGAGTCGAGCGGGATGCGATCGTGCTCCCCGAAGGACTGCTGGAGCGCATCGAGCGGCACACCCTGGGGTTCGCGGAGCAGGCCGACAGGCTGCGCTCCGCGGGCAGACACATCAAGCGCGGGCTACTGCTCTACGGGCCGCCCGGGACCGGAAAGACTCTCACCGCGATGTACCTGGCGGGGCAGATGCCGGAGCGCACGGTGCTCATCCTCACCGGCTCGGGCCTGCAGGCGATCGGCGGCGCGTGTCGCGTAGCGCGCCAGCTCGCACCATCCATGGTCGTGATGGAGGACGTCGGCCTCGTCGCCCTGGACCGCGACGAGCACGAGTCCAACGCGCTCCTCTTCGAGCTGCTGAACGAGATGGATGGGATGCAGGAGGACCTCGACGTCATCTTCGCGCTCACGACCAACCGGGCAGACCGTCTTGAGCCGGCGCTCGCCGCGAGACCCGGACGGGTTGATCTGGCCTGCGAGCTGCCGATCCCCGACGCGGACGGGCGCCGCCGTCTGCTCGAACTCTATGCGGTCGGCCTGCAGCTGAACCCGAGCGATCTTCCGGCACTCGTCGCGGACACAGAGGGCGCGAGCCCCGCCTTCATCCGTGAGCTGCTCAGGCGCGCCGCGTTGCTCGCCAGCGAGCGATCCGGTGGCGCTCTGGCCGTAGACGCAGGCGTTCTGCAAGCTGCGCTGCGCGAGCTCACCTCCGACGGCGGGCCGCTCACCGCCCGCCTGCTCGGCATGAACTGAGCGATCGCAGGCCCTGGCTCAAGCGGGCCGGCCGCCAACCCGCCACCGCTGCGCGAGCCCCACAGCGCTGGCCGGCCTGGTTGGCTATTTCGGCGGCAGAATGCCCGGAGACGCGAAAGAGCCTTGGTAGTCGCTCGCGCTCACGGCGGCGCTCATCCACCGCAGCGTTCGCCGCCGCGCGTCACAGGACCGGGCGTTCGCGGCACTCTACGTGTGATGGACGATGCGGATGCGTTTTCTGAGCTCTATCAACGGGAGGGCGAAGCGGTGCTGGTGTTTCTGACCCGGCGTACCCTCGACGTCGAGGTCGCCCTCGAACTCACGGCCGAGACGTTCGCGATCGCACTTACCTCTTGGCGGAAGCTTTCGGGGTTGGCCGATGAGCAGCGGCGAGCATGGCTGTTCACCGTTGCCGCCCGGCGCTTCGGTCGGTACCTGCGGCGTGCGAGCGTCGAGCGCCGACTCGTCGCCAGGCTCGGTATCGCGATTCCCTGCGCCGGCGCCGATGACATTGCGCTGATCGAGCAGCGCGCCGGGCTCGGCGAGCTGCGGACCGCGGTCGGACGCGAGCTTTCGCTGCTCAGCAGCGAGCAGCAACGGGCACTGCACCTGAGGGTGGTGGAAGAGCGCCCCTATGACGAGGTCGCGGCAACCCTCGGGGTCTCAGAGCAGGCTGCCCGTGCTCGCGTCTCACGGGGACTAAGGGCGCTCGCGAGAACCCTCGAGCCGTACCGTGCGGCGGGGGAGGGATCCTCGTGAGCGAGCGGATCCGCGTCCTTGACGAGCTGGGCATCGAGCTGGACCGCGCCGCCAGGCGCCGGCTGGCCAGCCGTAGGCGCCGGGTCGGCGCGCCCAGACGGCTGAGTCTCGCAGCGATGATCGTTGTGCTTCTGGTGCTCGCCGCTGCGGCCGCTGCAGCCGTGTTCATCTCATCGGGCTCGCCGCTGCCGGCGCCGCGCGCCCAGGACCTTGAGTCGGGGGGTATCCCGCTGCCGTCGACGGTGCATCTCGCGGGACTCGATGTCGCAGATCCCGAAGCAGGCGCGCCCCGATGGGATCTGCGGCTCTCCCGCAGCAGCTCGGGAGAGACGTGCACCGCTGTCGGCCAGGTGCTGGACGGTCAGTTCGGGATCGTCGGCCTGGACCACGTCTTCCGGGTGCTGCCGCTCGGCGGGGTAGACGTCTGCGGGTTCGCTGCGCCCGGCGGGCCCGTGCTGGCCGGTGCCCGTGTGTTCTCGGGATCAAGCCCGATGGAAGCCAGGACCGTCGTCAACGGCGTCGCTGGAGCCGGCACCCGATCGGTGACCGCGTATGGACCCGAAGGCGCACGCGAGCTGCCCCTCGGCCCGGATGGGAGCTTCCTCGCCGTCTACCGCGGATACGTCGAAGACATCCGACCGCGGGTGGTCATCGTCACCGGCCGGGGCACCACGCGAACCGTGTCCTTTGCCCAGTCATCTGCGTTCGAAGCACCAGACCCCCAGGGCGGCGCGCCATGGCAGATCAGCGGCGGGCCCGACATCGAACCCGGCGCTTATCCCGATGAGAACTGCGTGCAGGCAAACAGGGTGATGGACCACTCCAACCCGTTCTTCGGCGACACAGCCGAGGCGCCGGAGATCTGTGGCCGGCTCGCCACGAGCCCGCTGTTTGTGATGATGCGCCGGTTCGTCCCGGGCGACGGGGAAGGCAGCGGGTTCCCATGGGGCAACAACCCTGCCCGCACGCTCATCTACGGAGCCGCGGCGCCGCGCGTGAGCTCGCTCACGCTCACAGGCGCAGGGCCAGCCCGCACACTCCAGATCGACCGTCGCGGCGGAGGATTCCTGGCGGTGCTCGATGGCCATGTCGACCCGCAGTCGCTGAGCCTCACCGCACACCTAAGCGGCGGCGCCGTCGTCACATACACAAGGTCCGCGAACGCCTTGGCCTGGCGCACGAACCAACCGATCGTTCAGCCGCCTGTCCCGGCGTACCGCGAACCGGTCCCGGCGGCGCAGATCACCACGCCGTCGGAGGGCACGCCGATCACAGGAACGCTCACGCAGGACGCGCCCGTGCGCGGCCCCGCGGGAGGGCAGCCGTGGGTCCTGCGCAGCTGGCGCTCGATCTACCGCAGCTCTGGCTCGGTCTCGGGGCCCGGGGTGCTGCAGTACTGCTTCCAGTTCGGCGTGATCGAAAACGGCGCCCTCGTCCTGCCCCGGACCGGGGCCGCACCGATCACCCTGAACACCCCCGGGCACCCGACAAATGAGTCGAACGAAGAACGGTGCAACAGCGCCCAGATACTCACGCACCGCACCTCGCAGTTCAGCGTCGAAAGCTATCTCGCCGACCCCTACGCCTACAGCCCGACAATCCTGTACACGATCGTCAGTGGACAGGCTCCGCTCGGCTCCACACACGTCCTGCTGATCGGCGCGGGAGCGCCGCGGCCGCTTGCGGTGGACGCGAACGACGCCTTCCTGATCGTGCTCCCCGGCCGCTACTGGGCAAACCGCATGCACCTCGCCTACACGCTGGACGGCCGAACCCACGGCATCCCTGGCCGCGGCGGCATCTCCCAGCGCGGGCCCGGGCTGCGGCCGGAAGCGCGCGCACCGGACCCCGATGGGGGAGCACCGTGGGGATTCGCAGAGCGAGGCAGCAGCTTCAACGGTTTCGGACGGATCGTTGAAGGGCGCATCGCCGGGATCGAAGAAGCACGAGGCACAGTCACGGACGGGCCGGGAAACTTTTCGGAGGGTACCGGGCTCCGGCTCGGCGTCTCCCCGCAGGTCCAGTTCCAACAACAGCCCGAGGAAGAAAACGAAGGAATCGCAGGACACGTAGCGCCCCTAACGCGAGCCCAGATACAGCGGCGCACCCTTCCCGGACGGACGATCATCACAGGGATCGCTGAGCCCGATGTCGTGTCGGTCACGATCACGACCCCGGAGGATGTGCGCACGCTGCGCCCCAGCGGCGTCCACCATCTGATCATCGCGGTCTACGCAGGCGTCTTCCATCAGGCCAGCCCAACCGCGACGATCCTCCTAAACGACGGGAGAACAGTAACCGAGCCGATCCTCGGGTTCGAGTCACGGCTTCCCTCGCGGACGCCCGAGCAGCAGCTTCAGGATGTCCATCGCCAGCAGACGGCCGTCGAACACGACCCGCAGCTGACCCTCGCCCAGAGACGATCGTTGACCGAGGGGCTCCCGGCGTGGGCAAGGATCATCAGGTTGCGCATCGCCTTCGAACGATCCCACCGCGGGCTGCTGCCGGTCCCGTAGTCCGCCGGCATGTACTTCGTCGTCGGTGAGTGAGGAAAACGCAGGGAGTCAAAGGTGATCTGGTCACAAACCGAACGGCTGGATCGTTATGGATGATGTGGGCAGCAATAGACGCCAGGTCACCGACGGCGAGCTGCTGAGGCGCACACGCTGGGGGGACCGCGACGCGTTTGGGGTCCTCTACGAGCGCCGTCACGAGCTCGTACTCGCATTTCTGCTCAAGCGCACACGCAACCCGGAGCTCGCAATGGACCTGATGGCCGAGACGTTCGCAGCGGCACTGCTCGCACTCTCTGAGCAGCCACCCGACATCGATGGGTCGGCAGCCCCCTGGCTGTTGGCGATCGCCCGCAACACGATGATCGACAGCTTCCGCCGCGGAACCGTGGAGAGCAGCGCCCGCAGTCGGCTGGCGCTCGAGCCGGTCCAGATCCAGCCCAGCGACATCGACCGGGTGCTTCAGATCGCGGCCGAGACAGATCTGCTGATCGCGTTGGCCGGTGAGCTCCCGCCAGACCAGTTCGATGCGGTCCGTGCGCACGTCCTTGACGAGGAGAGCTACGGGCACATCGCAGAGCGTCTGAACTGCTCGCAGGCCGTCGTGCGCAAGCGAGTCAGCCGCGCGATCGAGGCCCTCAGGGAAAAAGGAACGGTGAGCGCATGAACGACTTCCATCAGCAGATCAAGAGGCAGCTCACAGACTCCGCAGCGACGCTCTTTCCCCCGGCCGCACCACCCACCCAGGTTGGGCGCCGAGCGCGACGCACGCCGGTCCTGGCCGCCGTGCTTGCAGGCGCCCTGCTGTTTGCCGCCGCCGCGTTCGCTGCGAGCCAGATCATCGGTGTTGGCGCGCCTGTCACAACCACCCGGGGCCACAAACAGCCCTCCAAGTCGACAGGCGTGGGAGTCCCGATCTCCGGGACCCGGCGGTCAGGGATCTCCGCTCAGCTGCTGCCTCTCTCCGTCGCTGATCCCGCTGGCGGGCTGCCCTGGGGCATCAGGCTCGTGCGCACCACACGCGGACTCGCGTGCGTCCAGGTCGGACGCCTTCTCGACGGGCGCCTCGGGGTACTCGGCCAAGACGGCGAATTCCACAACGACGGGCTCTTCCATGAACTTCCCGCCGCCGTGCTGGACCCTTATACGTGCAGTCAGCCGCAGGACACGGTCCTTTACAGCTCCGAAGGGCTCGCCGCGGCAGGAGCCATGCCCGGACCAACACGTTCATGCCTGTACCCCGGCGCCGCGCAAGAGCGCGGCGGGAGCCTTCCGGCGTGCCCCGCCGCCGACGAGCGCATGATCGCGTTCGGGCTGCTCGGCCCCAATTCGCTCAGCGTCTCCTACCGCGGCACCGAAGGTGTCCAGACACAGCGGACGGTGGGTAGCGACGGCGCCTACCTTCTTGTTCTCCGCCAGCCAACGGTCAACCCGCAGACCCTGGCGGCGGTGCCCGGGCCGCTGCTCAAGCAGTTCACGCCCGCGATGCTGCTTGGCCGCTTCCCAACGCTCGGCTCGTCATCGAGCCCACGCGGGCACTTCCCACTGGAAACCCAGTCGTCCATGATCCTCTCAGCGCAATACCGATTCGGTAAACACACGTGCCAGAGCGGGAGCACCCTCCAGCCCGGCGACGGCCCGGCCTGCACCAGCGCACTCGCCCGCACACCAAGCCTTGTGCCGTTCATCGAGCCGGGGCTACACACATCCGTGCAGGTCACGTCCCGACCCGCCCGCGGTGGATACCAACTCGAGCTGACGTTCAGGGCTCCCGCGAGCGTGTTCGATGCCAGCACCGCCTACGGCGTACAGCTCACGATGCCCGCGGGCGCAACGTGCGGACACGGCGGCGTGAGCGGACAGTCGCTTGAGAGCGACATCCACCGAGGCCAGGCAACCCAGATCTCGGTGTTCATCGGCCGTCCCGCCGGCTGCACGGGGACGGTCCGCGGACGGGTGATCTACGGCCGCCAACCCGACGGATTCACCGGCCCCGTCGGCGGCGAGACCATCGCCCGATTCACTTACAGGCTGCCGTAGGTCAGTGCTCCCGTAGCGGCTTGTCCATCTGTGGCCTTGGTGATGCGCGCACTGCCGCCTGCTCGTTTCAATGAAGGAGGCACCTGATGAGGGGTAGGCGAGACGACTCGTATCACGCGATAACGCAGAGCTCCGGTTCAGCACGCCCGACAGCTTGGACATCGTGACCTGGGCCAAGCTCAGCCACGGCAGCAACCCCGCACCGAACGCACCCACCGAGATCAACGTCCCGACCCACGGCGAAGACGGTCCGACGCTTCATGATCGACACACACCACCGCTGAATGCCGACTTCGTCGCCAATGCCATACGCCCATGCCCAAAGCGGGTCGGATCCGTTGCTCGCGATCCCCGGTCGTGATCTTTGCTCGTCACAGATTGGGGGGCTCATCCGACTCCTGTACATGAGCGAGCCATCTCGTCAGGACCTCCTGTGGCGTTGAGCGTCGATGAGGTCGCGGAGCTCTATGACCGTCATGCGGAGGCGATCCTTGCGTTCCTGGTCCGCCGCACCTGGGATCCGGAGACAGCGGTGGACATCCTCGCCGAGACGTTCGCTCTAGCGCTCGAGGGCCGTCATCGCTTCCGTGGCTGTGACCGCGATGCTGCTGGGGCGTGGCTGTATGGCATCGCCCGTCACGAGCTGGCCGACCATTTCCGGCGTGACGGCGCGCAGCGACGTGCTCTCGCGCGTCTTGGGATCGAGCGCCGCCCGTTGACCGACAGCGAGTACGAGCGCATCGAGGAGCTCGCCGGATCCAGCGAGCTGCGCGGGCGCGTTGCCGAGGAGCTGGGAGTGCTGCCGCTCGACCAGCGCGAAGCGGTCCGTCTGCGCGTGGTCGAGGAACAGGGCTACGAGACGCTCGCGCGGACTCTCGACATCAGCCAAGACACCGCCCGCGCGCGCGTCAGCCGCGGGCTACAGGCGCTGCGCGCCGCCATCGATGCACCAACCGCCCAGGGCCCACTCGATCTCCAGAGGAGCACCGACCATGCCTAACACCACCGACCGGTCCGAGCATCTACCCATCTTGCGGGAGATCCGCGACGAGCTGATCGCCGCCGCGCACGAGCAGGAAGCCAACCAGGACGCTGCGGCCCGCGTGCGGTCATGGCTGTCGCATCGGATGAACGCGACGGTGATCGCGGTGGCGTTTGTGCTGGCTGGCGGAGCGATCGCGACGGCCGCCACCGGCGTGCTGAGTGGCAGCCCTGTGAAGCGACAGGGGCCGGCGACCCCGAACGCGGGCATCGGCGTCCCCGCCCCAGGAGGGTCGCGTCTACTGGGGCTGCGTGCAGCCGACCCGCAGGGCGGCCTGCCATGGGGCATGCGCCTCGTGCACACCACGCGTGGAGAGATCTGCGTGCAGATCGGGCGCGTCGACGACGGCCAGCTCGGCCAGCTCGGTATAGACGGCGCCTTCCACGACGACGGGCGCTTTCATCCGCTCGCGCCGAACATCCTCCCCGAAACCAGCAACAGCGGCGACGTCAGCTGCTACCCCGCCGCGCCGATCAGGATCGGCATCTGGCCGAGCGGGGACCGCAACGCGGCCCCGAACGGGCCGGAAGAAACCAGCTTCAAGCCGACAGCCAAGGATCTGCGATCGATCTCATGGGGGCTGCTGGGACCACACGCCGTGAGCATCACCTACCACACCGCCGAAGGCATCCAAACCCATCCGGTCTCTCCTGGGACAGGCGCCTACCTGATCGTAAACGCGGTCAGCCACCTACCCCGCTCAATCGGCGGGGGTGCGGAATTCGTGGGATCGACCTCGGGCCACGCGGTCGACGCCCAATCCCCTACCGGGATAGATGGCTCAGTGATCGCGACAACCTTTCGGTTCGGCTCGTTCACCTGCTCAATCGGTCACGGCGCACCGGTAGCCACCCGCTGCCCGACGTACCACCCGACCCCCGAAAGCCGCCTCGCGCCGACCCGCAGCCTGAACGAGCCTGTACAAGTCAAGCTCATCACACAGTCGCATGAGAGCTGCAGCGCGGCCTATCTGCTCGATCCCTGCTACCGCGCCGAGATCGAATTCAAGGCGCCGTATACGGTGACGAGCACCGGCAGCGAATACTTCGTGCAGGCCAAATCGAGCTGCAACCACGCTCGCGCCAGCAGCTGGTCGTTCATCAACGACATCCAGCAGGGTCAAACGGTCCGTACCCAATCATCCGGACTGTTCAACTGCGCCTCCGGCGAATTCACGGTCCAATTCCTCAAATACCTCAACAACAGCCACCCAACGGCAGTCGTCGGGAACGCCACCCTGCGCGCACGAGGCTGACGCCGACCGCCGCTCCGTTCGAACGGTGTAGCGACTGATCACCGGGACGTGATGCGCCTGACGACCTCGCCGCTGCTGCCCAGCCAGCGCACTTCCTTTGGAGCCGCGTTTGGGGCCGGCAGATTGACCCGGTAGATGAGGAGGTTGTCGGTCACCGCGGCCAATACCGTTCGTCGGTGTGGGTAGATCGCTTCAACCTTTGCGACGCCGTCGGGGATGATCCCGGTGACAACAGCTGGCGGCCGCCCATAGTCAGATGTCTCATAGCCGATCGTGTCCAGTTCGGATGGTTCTGCGCATGGAAACGCGATCGGACCCTCGGTGGCGATCACGCACACCACGGGCCGGACCGCGGCGCGACGCGACGCCTGCTGTGCAGCGAGTTCGAGCCGGTGCTGTGTCCCGGTCGCAGGTGGGCTGCAACCTGCGGATCCGCCGAGATCGGCGAAGCTTCGGCGGTAGCCGACGACCATGTAGTAGCGAACCCCCGCGGGGTGTGTTTGCAAGATGCGGACCGAGGACCTGAGGACGCGTGCGAGCTCGAGTGTCGAGAGAGTTTCGGAGATCGACCCGTTTGCGAGTTTGAGCTCTTCGCTGGTCTGCGGGCGGCGCAGGGCGGCGAAGCGGCCGGCGAGCGCCGCCGGGACGGCTCCGGCGACTAGCTGTGTCGCCGGTGGGCCTTCGTTTGTGCATGCCGGCGCGGGCGCCGCGGGCGCGACGACTTCTGTCAGGCCGCGTTTGACGAATCGTTCCGTGGTGCTCGCGACCACGCCGGAGCTGACATATGCCGTGTACTGCACCGCGTAGCCCGCGGGCAGCCCCACGCTCGGGATCGACGAGAGCAGCACGCGCTGCTGCGCGAGAAGTACGCCGGTGGACGGTTCGAAGATCAGCTCTTCTCGTACGCTCGCGGGCGTTGAAAGCTGGCCGCTGCCGTCGATGAAGCGGTAGTGCAGCCCGTTGCTCGCGAGCGCGGCGCCGGAACGCCCGAGGGCGTCTGTGACGTGGGGGATGTAGATGACGCCGGGGAGTTTCTCCATCGCTCGGTAGGTCCCGGCGCGCTGCTGGGGGCTTAGCGGCAGGTCGGCGAGGATCCCGGAGATGCTTTCGAGCTCGGTCTGCGCGAGGGACTCTTCTGCGACGGGCGATCCGGGCGCCTGAAGTTGAAGCTCAGCAAGGGAGTGTTCGGCCGCGTGACGTATCACTTGGAGCATGGTGCCCGGGGTCGTTGGGAGGGCCTGCACCTGGCTGTAGGTGAGGATCCCGAGAGGTGAGCGGAACCCGATGCTGTGGGCGATCAGCTGGTCGACGGGGACGGGTTTCGGTGCGTTTGCTTCCTGCCCTCGAAAGCGCGCGCGAGCGGCCTGCGTCCCGAAGAAGAGCGGTAGCCCATCGGTGATGGTCCGTTCTCGACCCGAGCCGCCGGCGGACTGCCATGTTTCCGTGCTCTGCCTGGACTGGATCAGGGCGGGGCTCTCGAGGGCGCCGTAGCCGGTGGTGCCCGCCGTGACCGAACTGACATACCAGTACTCGCCGGGCGCGAGGGAAGGCGCGGCAAGTCCCCGCTCGGCTGCGTCGGCGGCTCGCTGCAGCGCCTGCGCCTCCGACAGCGAGGGACCCGCGCCGACGCCCGCCGCGAGCGCGATGACTGCGGCGACAGTGATGACTGCAGCGGTAGCGACGAATGCGATGGCGCGGCGCTGTGGCCGAGCTGGCGGGTTCGCTGACTGTCCAGCTTGCCGGTCGCGGACGACGCGGCGAAGCTGGCGTTCGAGGTCCGGGAGCAGCGGCATCATGGCATCTCCTTGATTCGGCTTCGCATAGCGGCGAGACCGCGGCTGACGCGCTTGCGCACGACACTCGGCGAGCACGCCAGTTCGCTCGCTATGTCCTCGTATCCGCGTTCGTTGACGACCCTCTCGATGACCGCGTCGCGCTGGTCCTCGGGCAGTGACTGAAGCGCGAACGTCGCGTCGGCGCTCCCCGAGGTCGCCTCGACCCTTTCGATCGCCTCATCGTCGAGCGCGAGCACCCCGAGGCCGATGGCGCGCCTGGCGCGGTCTTCAACGCGGCCACGTTCGCGGCTGCGCGCCAGCACGTTTCGTGCGATGCCGAACAGCCAGCCGTCCGCTTTGCCAAGCGCGGGGTCATAGCGCTCCGAGGACTCCACCAAGGCCGCGAACGTCTCTGCGGCCAGATCCGCCGCTAGGTCTCCTTTTCCGACGGCCCGCATAAAGAACGCGATGACGCGATGCTCATAGCGCACGTAGAAGGCGCCGAGCGAGTCCTCATCTCTCGCGGCCGACAGGAGTAGCTGCTCGTCGCTTTGCTCGCCCTGCGGTCTCATGCTCACCCACTAGTTACGGGTCCGGCCGAGAGTGTGACCGGCCCTGACGCCCTGCGGTCGAGCTCGGGCACTTCGCGCAGGCAGCGGGCGGGTACGACGCCTTGGGTACGCGCTCGCTGTCGCTCCGCCGGGTACGGTGGATCCGGTCTCGGTCACAGAGTCGTCGCTGGCTCGTAGATGAGTATGTGCGGGTGGGAAACGCTGAGGACGCAGCCATGCTCGGGAGCCGAGACCCGGACGATTTCGGGCGCTTCTACGAACGCCATGTCGGGGCGGTCGTCTCGTATCTCGGCCCGCGTGTACGCGGGGCAGAGGTCGTGTTCGACCTGACGGCAGAGACGTTCGCTCGAGCGTTCGAGCACCGCGGACAGTTCGACCCCGCTCGTGGCCCCGCGGTCGCATGGGTTCTCGTCATCGCGCGGAACCTGCTGATCGACTCGGTGCGCCGCGCGCGCGTGGTTGACGAAAGTCGGCGCCGTCTTGGGGTCGCGCCGATTGCCGTCGATGATGCGCAGCTCGAGCTGATCGAGACCCGCAGCCAGGTCGACCTCCGCGCGGTTCTCGCAGGCCTTCCCGCAGAGCAGAGCGAGGCAATCATCCGGCGGTTCGTGCTTCAGGAGTCATACCCCGAGATCGCCGCGCGCCTGTCCTGCTCTGAGCAGGTCGTACGCAAGCGAGTCTCGCGCGGACTCGCAAACGCCCGCCAAGCCGTGGAGGAGCAACCATGATCGATCCATTCGATGAGCTGCGCGATCACCTCGTGCTCGCAATCACACACCTGGAGAGGCGCCCGGCGCGCACAAGCCGGTGGATGCGGATCCGGTCTCACCCGCTTGCAGTCACGCTGATAGCGCTCGTGTTCGCTGCAACGGCAACGGCAGGGGTCATCTCGATCACTGCGGAGCGCTCCGCGCCTCTGGCTGGCCAGGTTCCCCGTCAAGCTGGACCGGGATTGCCCCATGCTTGGGGGCTTGACGGAGGCGAGCACTACCGGATCACGCTGTGGCCGGTCCTTCAGGGCGGCGTCTCAGGGGTGTGCATGATGATCACGTTCGAAGGGCCAAATGGAATGGGCTCCGGCACCTGCGGTGCGCCCTACCCGACCCACTCGATGCCGTACCTCGCTGGCGGCAGAATCGCCTACCCCAACGGGACCATCAGCAAAGGAGGGGCCCTCGAATACTTCCTGACCGGCCCCAGCGTCGCGTCCGTGCGAATCGGCGCTCACCTCATCGTCACGCCTCGCAGCGAACCCGGTCTGCCCGCCGGCGACCATGCAGTCGTGTTCTATCTGCCCGCCGGCTCACCCGAGATCGACCCGCCATGGTTCCCAGCGCAGCAGCTCAGCCTCCCGCACGGCGCCAAGACACTGTCCGTGGTCGCCGTCGGACGAAACGGAGCGCCCATAACCGTGGATCAGGGTGCCCGGCAGTTCCGTCTCCCGGCCCGGTTTTGGGAACGACCCGAGAAGCCACCATCGGGCGCGTGCGCTCTGGCGGCGCCGCCAAGCTACTACGCCTACCGAGGTACCACGGCCATACGTCTGGAGCCGGAGTCGGACGTCGAAGGAGCCGCGCTGACCTCCTGCCTGAGCGTGGACTACAACGTGGCCGGCACGACGCTCACAGCCGCCGCGCTCGTCAACGCCAGGTCGCCGACGAGCGCGCCGCCGGCTCTCTTCGGCGCGTCACCAGTAGCCGGCCAGCCGGGGGTCGTGAACCGCGAAGAAGACGCGGGGCTGAAATCGGGCAGGCTGATCGCGTTCACCGGGCGCCGCGACGGAAACGCATGGATCGTCGTGGAAGGCGGCAGCGGCCTAGCCGAGCGCATCGCGGCGGTCCGTGCCCTTCACGTGGCGCGAATCCGCGTAAGCGGCTAGCGCCGCCGATATGGCTCGTGCGACTCCCTCACAGCAGGCCCACTGTTGGGGGCGGGCGGCCCAGGAGGCGCTCTCGCCGGAGCGGGAGACGGCGTCAAAGCGTCTACGACCAGATGATGACCCACAGAGCGGTCACAAGTTCGGATGTCGTGCGTCAATCTTGGTAGATGAACGGTTCGTCACGTCCTGATGAGGTGCTGCTGCGCGCCACGCGGGACGGCGAGCCCGAGGCGTTCGGCGAGTTCTACGAGCGAAGGAGAGCTCTCGTGCTGGCATATCTCAGGAGCCGCGTCCTGGACGCGGAAACCGCGGGCGACCTGCTGGGGGAGACGTTCGCGGCCGCTCTCCTGCTCACGCGTGACCCCGAACGGCCAATCCCAGAGGAGCCGGCCGCCTGGCTTATGGCGGTTGCCCGCAACAAGCTGATCGACAGCATCCGGCGCGGACGGGTCGAGGGGATGGCACGCGAGCGGCTCGCGCTTGAGCGGCTGGAGATCGACGATGAGGACATCGCCAGGATCGATGAGCTCGCTGCCAGCACAGACGTGGAGGGAAGCCTGCGCGACCTGCTCTCTGCAGATCAGCACGCCGCGCTGCGCGCACGCATTCTCGACGAACTCGAGTACGCGGACATCGCCCGTGAGCTGCGCTGCTCTGAGTCCGTCGTGAGGAAGCGCGTCAGCCGCGCGCTGCGAACCTTGCGAGCCGGACTGGAGGCACCCGAATGAGTGGCTACCTCGACCGTCTCGGCGAGCAGCTCGTGGACGCCGCCGCCACCCCCCGCCCCAAGCTCGGGCGCCGCACAACGAGGCGCCGAACGATCCCCACGGGTGCAGCCGCCGTGCTGGCGGCGCTACTGGTCGCCTCGGCCGTAGCGCTTGCCGTGACGGGCACCTTCCAGACCGGCTCGCCCGTGCGTCCACCAGAACATCCCGTTGCGAGCGTCGGCGCGGGCGTCGCGACCCGAGGAACCCGTCTGCTGCCCATCCGCGCCGCCGATCCGGGAGGCGGGATGCCGTGGGGGATGAGACTGGTGCACACGACGCGAGGACTGGTGTGTATCCAGGTGGGCAGGATCAGCGGCTCACAGCTCGGTGTACTCGGCCAGGACGAGGCGTTCAACGACGACGGCCGCTTCCATCCCGTGGCGCCCGACGTGGTCGACTACCACCGCATCACGATGGAGATATCTAGCTGTCTGCCGCCGGGGCAGGTGACCTCTCAGGAAGCCTCGATTCCGCAGAACGGAGTGTTCGGCGCCGCCGACTCGGCTGCCATCCCGCGGTCCGCGCGGCGCTGGATCTCCTACGGCCTGCTCGGCCCGGGCGCCGTCAGCGTCAGCTATCAGAGCGAAGGCCGAGAGCTCACGGTGCCCGTCAACCCCGGCACCGGCGCCTACCTGATCGTGCTCCCGGCCTCGCCAAAGATCGGCTTTGAGACAGGGGGCGGCGCTACGAGCCCCAACGGGTTCGTCACGCCGCAGGGCGCATTGTCCGAGATCACCTATCGCGTGCATGACAGGCTCTGCAGCGAATCGCGGCCGGCGAGCGAAGCGGCGGCCGCGCATCCAAAGTGCCCCGCGCTGCCCTTCGCGACACCATTCGCAGCCCCCCAACGGTTGCACCACCCGATCCGGGTGCGGCTCGAGGCCAGCGGAACGGCGGTCGTAACATTCACAGCACCGCGTGCCGTAACCAGCGCGATTAGCGGCTACGTGGTCGAGGTCCCCGCCCCGTGCCACAAGGGCACCAGCGAGATCCCGGTCGAACGGGACGTCCGGGCCGGGCAGCTGATCCACATTGCCGTGCGGGGTCTGTTCGCCAACGCTTGCGGCCCCAGCGTTTCGGTACGGGTGGTCTACGAACCGAGCCGGGAACACATCCCAGACGGCAAGGCAGACGTGATCATCGGAGAAACCACGGTCCGGCGATAGGCCACACAATTCGCGGGTGAGATCCGGCGACGCATCATCGTGGCCCGAGCGGGTCGACGTGTCACGAGAGCGTCAAGCCCGTAGCCCTGACGCGCACGATAATGCACATGACGCTATAGTGAATAGCATCATGCTTTCAAGCATCGACCGTTCCAACCCCATGGCGCTTCACGACCAGGTGGCCGCCCAGATCCGGCGCTCAATCTCAGAAGGCGAGGCGAAGCCGGGTGAGCGTCTACCGCCTGCAAAGGACCTCGCAGCGGTAATGGGGGTCAACACGAACACGGTGCTGCGGGCTCTGCGGGCACTGCGGGACGAAGGACTCCTGGAGTTCCGTCGTGGGCTGGGAGTTCGGGTCTGCGGCAGTCCCGAGCGCAGCGCGGTCGCGGCGCGCGCACGTGAGCTTGTCGAGTTCGCGCGAGAACAGGGCTACATGCCCGAAGAGCTTCTGCGGATCATCAGGGACCTGAGCTGATCGATGACCGCGTTGATGCTCAAACGTGATACGCCGGCCACGGCACCCGAACAGGGCGTCATCGAAGAGGCAAAGCGCCGTCGCCGGCTCCGCCGCGCTCGTGCCAGCGCCGTTGCGCTCGCGGGCCTGGCCGTGATCGGACTGATCTCCTGGGCATCGGCCTCGGGAAACTCGAGCGGGTCGGGCGCCGCCGGATCTGCAGGCCGCCACGACGGCGCCGCCGCTCCGCCCGCTTCGCATGGTGGGTTTGGCATCCGGCTCTCTCCCGCGCTCGACGGCGGACAATCCGGGTGGTGTGTGGCGGTCGAGGAACCCGGATCGGCCGGTATCACGGGCGGTGGGTGCTCGGCGACGCCGCGCGCGGGCCAGCCGCTATCGATGGTCCTGAGCTCGAGCAGTTCGACCGCACGTACCGAGACGATCGTCGCGCTCACCACGCCCGCAGTGGCCTACGTGTTGGTGGGAGATCGCCGGATCGTTACGCAGGCGCTCCCCGGACTGCCGTACGGCCTGCGCGCCGCTCGCGCCGTGCTGCCGCTGCTCGCCAAGCGCGCACCCTCGGGCCGAACCGTCGACGAGATGCATCCAGAACCGTCGCTCGTCGCTCTGGACTCAGCCGGTCAACCCATCTCCCAATCCATCGTTCATAGCCGCCCGGAAGCATCGGGCCTCACGCATCGGGGCCCATGCGGCATCTCCTCGACCGGTGTTCCCGGGCTCGCTGCGCAGTGGAGCCACGTAGCAGCGCGAGTACAGCCATTCGCCGGTGAGCTGATCGGCAGCGCCTTCTTCTCCTGCATCGACACCGAGTACTACCTGCACAGCTGGCCGCTGGACACCGCGATCCTTCTCAACGCAAGAAACCCATCCACGATGGCCGCGCTCATCCCCGGCCTGGCTGCAGTACCGGGCTCGCCCGGAGTCGTGAACGGACCAGGCGACTTCAAAGGCGAACTGACCGCCCGGCGAACCGGCAGCGCCTGGCTGGTAGTCGCGGGCGGCAGCGGACTCCAACAGCGGCTCGCGGTTCTCGACCACCTGCACGCTTCAATCACGCTCAACTATCGCGGTACCCCTGACGCCGCCACGCCGATCGGCCGTGGCCCGCGAGCCCTGCGGCCGCCGACGCGCACCGCCCCAGCCGACCTGATAGGCGGCGCATGACAGACCGAGCAGAGCTTGCGAAGCGCCGGCGCCCTACGGAACGCGTGCTGTGAATCGCGCTGCCAGGACGCCTCCCCGGCCCTGCGCCACGAACAGGCCGATGCCCGCGGATGATCGTGTGAGCCTCACGGTGCCGGTGTACAGCCCTGGGCGCGTCAGGCCAGTGAACGTGAACCTGATGCGCTCGCCTCGGTTGTAGTCGGAGAACGTGTCGCCGATCTCCGATGCCCGCGGGGCGCCCGGCAGCCGTAGTTCGATCGCGTAGGCGGTCTTCGCGTTCGCCACCACGACCGGGGCGTCGAAGGAAACCGCGATGCTCCATGCCCCGTGTCGCTCGCGCGTGACCGTCGTGGCGACGGCGGTCTCTGCGGCGGAGGGGACCGTGACCGGCTGGTAGCCGGGCGGCCTGGCACACACGGGCGGGCGGCGACGCGGTTCCACCCGAACGTTGCACACGACGCCGCCGCGGTAGCTGATGCTGGTGATCGGCCCGCCTTCCGGGAGAAGAGTCGAGCCCACTCCGTTGAGGTCGCGCGGGTCAGCCGGCAGCGTGATGAGATAGGCCCCCTGCGGACCCTCCGGGATGACCGTGTGCGCGCTACCTCCAGAGCGATAGGTAACGGCGGTTGCCTGCGGCCCGAGAAGCCCGTAATAGATGTGGCGAGCGCCGCTGCCTCCGCACAACACGCTCGGCTGCGGTGGATGCTGCCTGCCGGCTCCCGGGCACCGGTAGAACCGGGATGCGCTGGTCGGCACGTCACCTTCGCTGATCGCGACGAACAGCCTGCCGGCGACGTCGAGTGGAGCGCACGTCAACGGGTTTGTCGCCGTTTGCGGGGGAAACGGATGGAAGCGGCCATCGTCACCAAACGTGCCGTCGCTGCCGAAGCTGCCGAGCTGACCGTCGTAGACCAAGCCCGCAGTCACGCAGCCGAGTCCGCGGCTGGTCGACGAGATCCGAATACCCCACGGCAGCGGGCTTCCCGGCACCTGGACCCGTAGCGGCAGCAGTTCGCTTGAGTTCGGCCGCACGACGCCATAGCCGCTCGTCGGTGACGTGCGTGCTGCGCCGCCTGTGCTCGTTTCTGGTGCGCCGATCCTGATCACACCCGTCGCGGCAAGCGCGACGGTGCCGCCCGCCGCCAACGCGGCAAGGGGCGCCAGCAGCGGCAGGCGTCGCCAGCGCGAACCTTGCCTTGGCGACTTCTGCTGCCCGATTGCGCGCGTCAGCTCTCGCTCGAGCTCTGGGATGAGTGTCATCGCTCCTCCGTTGCTGTTCGCCGTAGTCTCGACAGCCCGCGGCTTACCCGCTGGCGAACGACAGCCTCCGAGCAGCCCAGCTCGTCGGCGATCCGTGCGTAGCTCGACTCGTCCAGAACACGCAGACGGATCGCTTCTCGCTCCCGTTCAGGCAGACTGGTCAGCCATTGCTCAACGACCACGTCGCCGCTCTCGAGCACAGCTCGCTCGACGCTTCGCACCGTGTGCTCGCTGACGTGGATCGCTTGCATCCTGAGCAGCTCCCGGGCCTCGCTCTCCACGCGCCCGCGCTCCAGACTCGCCGCGAGAACATGTCTCGCTATCCCGAGAAGCCATCCGCGAGCGGTGCCGCGCCTGGGATCAAACTGTGTCCGGGCAGCGTATGCCCTCGCAAACGTCTCAGCAGTCATGTCGATCGCGAGCTCGGCGTTCCCGCAAGACCGGCCGAGGAACGCGACGACCGCACGCTCGTGCCGTCGGTAAAACACGGCGAACGCTCGCTCGTCGCGATCAGCCTTGCCCAGGAGTTGTTGATCGGAGCTACGCGTGAGCATCATTTGGGATCTACTTGCCTCGCTGACGCCGATTTGTGACGAGCGGGCCTGAACCACTGGCACGCAACGCCTCCAGCAGCAGTCCGTCGTCGTCGCGGTCCGGCTCATATCTAGTTCCGTCGAGGCGCCAGGGCTCCCCGTGATGGTCGCCACGTTCCGCCACACCCATGGCCGCCGCGAAAGGGCGAATGACGGCCGAAGTGTCCCGTAAACTCAGTCGCGAGGACTCGTCAACCGGATGCCGGATGGCTGATCGCGAGCCCGAGCAAACGCTGTCCCGTCTCTAGAGGGTGATGTCTGATGGCCGCGAAAAAGTCTGGGACGCGCCGAAGCTACGGAACAGGCGCACTGCTCGAAAAAGCCGACAGGACCGGACGCATCAGCTACTACGGGCAGTGGTGGCAGGACGACCGGCAGATCAAGCGAGTCATCGGGCTCAAGCGCGTCACAGGCTCTCGCGATGGCCTGACCAAGAGCCAGGCCGAGAAGGAACTGCAGCGCCTGATGGCCGAGGTCAAACCCGCTCCACGAGCACCCGCGCATGTGATGACGGTCGGAGAGGCCGGAGTTGCGGCAGATCTGCGACCCGAGGTCGACGCGGAACTCGCAACCGATCATCTGCGCGCCCTTCAGCTCGACCAGGTTCTTGAGCCGCTCATCCACGGACTTCCCCTTGCGCACCGCCTGGTTGAACCTGCCCATCCCCATCATCATCTTCGGCTGATAGGCCCAGATCTTCATCGGCTCTAGCCCGCTACCGGTCTGCGGTGCCCGGCCGGTCAGCTTCTTCATCATCCGTGGTCCGAGCCTGTAGACGAGCCTGACCATCGGCCCGGCCTCGCTCTTCGATGCTCCTTGGATGCGTGCCATCGGGTACCTCCTGTCACATTGGTTGGCGTTCCGGGGTCTATGGGGTATGACCCGCGAGACCCCGACGGTGTGACAGCGATGGACAAACTCGAGCTGGCCGACAACTTCGAGCGCCAGCGGCCGCAGCTGCGCGCGGTCGCCTACCGGATCCTCGGCTCGGTCAGCGACGCCGACGACGCCGTGCAGGAGACATGGCTACGGCTCGCGCGGACCGACGTCGAGCAGATCGACACCCTCGACCGGTGGCTGACGACGGTCGTCTCCCGGATCTGCCTGAACATGCTGCGATCCCGCCGGACACGCGGCGAGCAGCCATTCGAGCGCTTCCTCCCGGAGCCGATCATCGACAACCCCACGGCCGGGACCGATCCCGAACACGAGGCGTTGCTCGCAGCCGCGGTCGGGATCGCGCTGCAGGTCGTGCTCGACACGCTCAGCCCAGCCGAACGGCTCGCGTTCGTGCTGCACGACATGTTCGCGGTGCCCTTCGAGGAGATCGCGGCGATGGTCGACCGCTCGCCGCAGGCGACCCGCCAGCTCGCCAGCCGCGCCCGCCGTCGCGTGCGCACAGTGGCACCGTCGCCGGACCCCGACCTGACCCGCCAGTGGGCCGTCGTCGACGCCTACTTCGCCGCCGTCCGGGAGGGCGACCTGCAGGCGCTGGTGGCGGTGCTCGACCCGGACGTGGTGCTCCGTGCGCACCGCCGCGACGGCGACCCGCTCGAGCTGTACGGCGTCGCGCAGGTCGCGGAAGGGGCGATGGGCGCCCGGCGTTTCGCGCCCTACGTTCGTTCGGCGCTGGTCAACGGCGCCGCCGGCGCGGTCGCGTTCGACGGCGAGCGGCCGTTCGCCGTGCTGGCGTTCACCGTCGTCGGCGACCGCGCGCTTGCGATCGACGTGTTCAACCACCCCGAGCTGGTGGGCAAGCTCGACATCCGCGGCATTACCGTATAAGCGGCACGTCCGAGCACCACCAGGGACCCCAACGACGCTAGCGCCGGTCACTGGCGGACGACGAGTACCCGCGCGAGCACAAAGGCAGGTCTCAACCCAAAGGCGCCGCGAGTCCCGCAAATCGCCAAAACGAGGGGAGGCGCAACGCGCCCGCTCTCGCGTCTGAGCTGAGTCCTCGCTGACGCTCGCTGCGGACGGTGGATGTCGCTCAAAGGCTGGCGGCCGCGGTGGTAGCGACGTTGGTCGCGACGATCGCCCTGCGGCGGCGGTACGTTTCTCGGTGCATTCGGAGTCGGAATGGTGCGGGTCTGGAATTTGGTTCGCAAATGGTACGCGTCGCTCCGGAACTTGGTTCACAAATGGTTCGCAAGCCGTCTAAGAAACGACTCTGGAAAGCCACAAAGCGGCCAATGTTAACCGGGCGCCCCGATTGATTCACTGACCATGACATGATTAGACAACCCGAGACAAAATGGCTTTCGAATGCGGGTTTGAGGGCGATGGGCCGCGACTGATCGCGACGGCCCGGCTCGACCCTCTGGTTGGACGCGATCCCCGGAGCGAAGCGCGGCCTAGCCCGACCAGATCGCGTCGAATGTGCCCTGGTCGAGCGGGAGCAGCCAGCACGCGGTGACTTGCTGGTCGGCGACGTCATACAAGCCCACGGTGGACCAGCGTCGCTCGACACCACCGATCGTGGCTGAGCCGCCGGTGAGCGACGCGATGCGATCTCCGTCGCCGACGAGAACGTCTCGTCGCGTCATCTGAAAGGTGCCATTGGCGAGGTCGCGCCTGCGTCGAAAGTAGTTGAGCGTCTCCTCGAGACCGCGGTAGGTGCCGGCGATTCGGTTGTCGCCGGGGACGGTCCAGGTGACGTTCGGGGCGAGCAGCTTCTTGAGGGCAGCGTCCGAGCCGCCCGAGTAGAAATCGTTTTGCGCTGCGTGCAGTCGGTCGAGGAGGGCGATCGCGGTGTCGCGGTCCACGATCAGTGTCAGTGCCGTTCCCGGCGGATCGCCTGTTCGAGGACGTATGGCACGACCTGACGATGCACCGGCTCAACTGCCGCCCACGCGGCGCGTGCGACCGCGTTCTGCTGTCGCAGGAGAGCGCAGAAGAGCAGCGCGCGCCGTTGGCGCTTGAAGAGCAGCTGGGCCCGAAGCCCCAGGTGGGAGCCGGCAGCCAGGAGCGCGAAGTCCGGGGCGCTGGCCATCACTCTCCAGCCGAGCACGTATCGGTCGGAGCGAGCGGGGCTGAGACGGAGGCCAAGCGACGACCACCCCAGCAGAAGCGCGCTTCGAGTTGCGATCGGAGCATCTTCCAGGATCGCCCGGGCCCACTGCTCGCCCGTCCGGCCATGCGCCGAACTGGCTCGGAGTAGGAAGGCGTCTCCGTAGTCGATCCGGGAGAGCGTGCTGAGCCTGCGCGCGGAGGGCGGCACTATCACCTCCCGCACCGCTCCTGGCTGAGCGGGAGCGCGCCGGAGGAGGCCAAGCTCGACGGCCCGGCTCACGCTCGGCTCCTGCGCCCGCCCACGTCCGCTGGCACCAAGATTGGAATCGGGAATCTGAGATCAATCATCTCAGCTAGGCGCTCAGCGGTGTGTCGTCGACGACGTGCGCCCGCCGGGCGCGTTCGATCTGATTCATCATCTGTGGGTAGACGATCAGGTGGCGGAATGGCTTGATCGCAGCCATGTAGCCGGCGCCGAGCAGTCCGTTTGGCTTCACGAGGACGGCCATCTGGCCGTGGTAGCCGCCTGCCCCGTCCGGCACCCAGCCGAGATGCAGGACGCCATGCACGGTTCGGTTCGCGATCTCGGCTGCAAACTCGTTCTCGAGCAGATATAGCGGAGCGAACGGGAGCGCGCGGAAGTCCGGGCAGCGGGACGCATCGCGTAGATCCGCGGTCAGCCGCTCGCGGAGCGTCGGCACGCGGGAGCCGAGGCCCGCATCCGACCGGTCCCAGCCGAGCAGCCGCCCAACCTTCCAGCGGATCGCCCAGAGCGTGCTCGCGGCGCGGGAGGAGCCGCGGGAGAACTCACCCGAGGCGAAACCGCTCACCAGCCAGGGGAGGTCGTCCGGGCCGCCTGGCGTGGGCAGCGCCCACACGTCCTCAAGCCGGAAGTCGCCGGTGAGCTCGTGGATCCGCCAGCGCCGGGAGGTGTGTGCGCTGCTGGGGAGCTTCATCGATGAGCCGCATCTCTCTATCGGAGACAGCGCTCTCGTAATCATCTGAGCCGCTCCTCTCTAGCGTCCTCGCCACTCCGGGCGGCGGCTTTCGATCATGGCCTGTTGGCCCTCTTTGAAGTCCTCGGATTTGAGGCAGTGGATCTGCTCTTCCAGGGCCAGTCTGAGGCTCTCCTCGGGGCCCCGGTGCCACGCGGCGTCGATCGCCCTCCTGGCTCCCCGCACCGCGATCGGAGGCTGGGCGGCCAGGCGCTCAGCGAGCTCAACGGCGGCGGCGTCGAGGTCTCCGTCAGCGACCACGCGGTTGGCCAGCCCGATCCGCAGTGCCTCGTCCGCGTCGATGACCTCGCCCAGCAGGATCAGCTCCCGCGCGCGGCTCTCGCCGACGATTCTCGGGAGCCGGACGGTGGCGCCCATGTCGGGCATGATCCCGTAGCGGGTCTCCAGCAGACCGACCTTGGTGCCCTTGGCGAAGATGCGGAAATCGCACGCCAGGGCCAGCTGCAGGCCGGCACCGTAGGCGTGGCCGCGCACGGCCGCAACGCTGGAGCAGCCGAGGTCGGCGATCCAGCTGAAGGTCTGCACCGTAGACAGACCCTCCCGGAGAATGTCCGCCTCCTCGGAGCGCTCTACCGTGTCGGCGATCCCGGCCAGGCCCTCAACCAGGTCGATACCCGCCGAGAACGTCGAGCCCTCTCCGGTCACCACCAGACAGCGGAGTGTCTCGTCACACAACAGCTCGGCGCCGAGCTGGGCGAGCTCCTCCCACATCAGCGGGTTCTGGGCGTTGCGCTTGCCCGGACGGGTCAGCGTCAGGGTGCCGATGTCCCCGACGCGCCGGTAGCTGATCGTCTCATAGACGCCGCTCATGCCAGCGCTCGTGAGGGGTCTAGCCCGAGAACGCCCGCGACGGCGCGAACCGTAAGAACCTCGTCGTATTGGGCGTTCCCCGCGAGCGCGATCACGGCGCCTTCCAGCGCTCCGGTGAGCGCGAGTGCAACCGTGCGGGCGGGCGGTCCGGGGGGAATCGAGCCCTCCCCACGGCCGGCGCTAATCAGGCGAGCCAAGCGCTTCACCAGCGCCGCCTGAACGCGTTCCAGCTCGCGCGCGATGGGGTGGTCCTGGCCGCTGAACTCAATCCGGAGCGCCATCGCGACGCGCGCGATGTCGCGTCGGCACAAGATGGCGTGACCGCGCGCCATCGCGAGCAGCGCCTCGACCGGGTCGGACTGCTCGTCGGCCAGCTCGGCGACCTCGCGCTGCCACGTCTGATCGGCCCAGTGAAGCACCGCGAGGGCGAGGTCCTCCTTGTCTTTGAACTGGTGGTAGAGGGCGCCGCGCGTGTAGCCCGCCTCCCGCGCGACATCTTCGAGCACGAGGTTTCCGTAGCCGTAACGGGAGAAGCCGCGCGCGGCCGACTCCAGCAGCGCGGCGCGCGAACGCGCCCGTCGCTCAGCTTGGGTCACGCGGGGGCGGCCTGCCGGCGACTTTGTGGCCGAGCTGCTCATCGAGGTAGGCTCATCGAAGTACATACACGCACGTATGTATAGTACCATCTCGACTCACAGAGGACAACCTCACTCGCCTGCACCACGACAGGTAACGATCGAGCCCATACCCGACAGACGGAGGTTCCGCCGTGCCGATGATCGAGATCACGACCACCAAGGGCGCCTTGGACGACGCCGCAAAGCAGCGGCTCGCCGGCGAACTATCGACGCTCGTCTTGGAGCTCGAGGCAGCGCCCTTCGCAGACTTTGGGCAGGATGCGCACATGCAGGCACTGACCTGGTGCTTCATCAACGAGCAGGACGTGTTCGTCGGGGGCCGGGTCCACGCGAAGCCGATATATCGAGTGACGGTCACCATCCCTGAAGGGGCGTCAGGCGTGTTCGGTCCGCTAGCAAGCCGAGGTCGCGCACAGCTCGCCGAGCGCGTCACCGCTGCCGTTTTGGCTGCGGAGGGCGCCGAGAACACGATGGTAGAGGCCCATCGCGTCTGGGTTCACCTCCGCAAGATGACCGACGGGCACTGGGGAGCGTTTGGGGAGATCGTCACCGTCCGCGACCTCGTCGTCTACGGGTTCAAGAAGGACGAGCCGGAAAGCAAGACTGCCCGCATGCGTGATGCAGCGATGCAGTCCATCGGCGCGATGAGCGCGGGATAGCCCAGTGTTAGCGAGACGCGGTTCCAGGAAGCACGCACCTTGTTCGACGTCAGGCTGTGCGAAACGCGCATCACACGCACAGGTGGGATCGCGGCTTGGTCGAGTCCAGTCGAGGACGCGGCTCGGTCGGCACAGAGAAGCCACCCGAGGACGCGGCTCGGTCGGCACAGAGAAGCCACCCGAGGACGCGGCTCGTGGAGCAGTCGGACCTCAGTCGCGCCGGAAAGCGCCGGGCTCCATTGAGCGAAGCTGTGGGCGCTTGGGGTGCCGTCCGTCGCCTGAGGAGCGCCCCGTAAGCCGGCGGCCGATCCAAGGCAACAAGAACGTTTGGGCCCAGCGCAGCTCGTCCTCGACGCGTTGCAGAGCGCCATCACGAGGCGCGGACGGGACCGCCGTCGGCCAGGTGGTGTCGCTTTCGGTAACCCCGAGCGCAGCGGCGATCGCGTGGGCGACATGACGGTGCCCGTCAGGGTTGAGGTGCAGCCGGTCCTCGCAGTACATCAGCGATGCCGCAGCGGCCGGCACCTGTTCGAAGTCGAGCAAGACAGAGCCTCTCCGGGCAGCGATCGCTCGAAAGCCGGCATTGAGGCGCGCTAGGCGCCCGCGCAGGAGGCGGGCGACCGGCACGACTGAGGAGACGTCGGGGAACGTAGTCGTCACCACCGTCGTTCCGCGGGCGCGCACCTCGCGCTGCATCTCCTCCATATGGGCGAGCGTCGCGTCGAGGTCAAAGCGTGGTCGCAGGACGTCGTTGATACCGGCGATGATGCTCACGAGGTCCGGCTCGAGTTCTAGCGCCCTCGGAAGCTGTTCGTCGTGCACTTCGGCGATCCGACGCCCCCGCACGGCCAGGTTCGCGTAGAGGAGGTGCGGATTTCCCATGGCGAGAAGTGCGGCGAGACGGTCGGCTAGACCCAGCGCGACGCCATGGTCGCTGAGATCGTCCCCGACGCCCTCGGTCTGGCTATCACCGAGTGCCACGTAACGGCTAAACACCCTCGGGGCGATCGCGCTCACAGGCGACGTCCGCTCGGTGTTACCGCGATGGCGGAGCGGCTCATCGAGGTACGTACACGCACGTATGTATGGTACCATCTCGCGTCACCGAGAACACCTTGCTCGCGTGTGTCACGACGGCACCTGAGGCACCAATCCGTCAGAAGGGGCGTTACGGCGTACTCGGGGCCGAATAGCTATAGGACGCGCGCTGTGAGTGCCCAGACTCGGTGGGGGACACGCAGCGTCTGGTTCGGGAAGCGTTCTGCCAGCATCCGCGCGAGGCTTCGATCGAACTCAACGACCAACGTGTCTGAGAGCGACGCGCCGATGCCATTGCACGTTCTCATCCGCCCCCGCCACGACTCGTGGGTGTAGGGGACATCGACGTCGAAGCTGAAGGTCTCCAGCTCTACGAAATCGGCGCAGGCGAGGTCGACGCTCCACGCCGGATGCATGCCGGTGCCGCCGGCCATCGTCCAGGTCGGGTTGTACTTCAGGATCAGCTCCTCTGTGGCTGCGCAGACGTTTCCGGGCAGCACGAGGTAGTCGAAGTGGCATATCGCGATCGCTCCTCCTGGACGGAGTAGTCGGCGCGCCTCGGTGGCGGCGCGTGGCCGATCGAACCAGTGCCAGCACTGTCCCGCAGTCACGAGGTCAAAGGTGCCGGCTGCCAGGCCAGTGTCCTCGGCCCGACCGACTCGGTAGCCGACGTGGAGCCCCGCCTGCGCATCAAGGCGGCGAGCCTCCTCAAGCAGGGCCGGTGCGACGTCGACGCCCGTTACATGGCATCCGGCGCGGGCAAAGCCGCGCGCCAGTGCGCCCGTGCCGGTCCCCAGGTCAAGGACTCGCTGCCCGGCTACGCCAATCTCCATCGTCTCCAAGCGAGAGAAGAGTGCGTCGGGAAAGCCAGCTCTGTAGGCCGCATAATCCGCAGCCGTCCTGCCAAAGTCAACCGTCATCGCACTCATGTTCGCCGATAATAGGCGGCGCGCGCCGTCATGAAACGCGCTCTGCCATCATCGCAACCGCCCGCTGCGGATCTTTGATCCGTCTCCTTTCAGGGTGTCCCACGCGGCGTCCGCAAGTGCGCGCGCAAGCTCGCGGGGCACGTCGTTCTCGCCGCTGCCGACCCACTGTCGGCAGTAGGAATCGGCTGCTCCCAGCCAAAGCGCATGCAAGAGCGCAGGTTCGAGGTCGCGCAGCGAGCCGTAGCTGGCATGCAGCCTCCACCAGCGCATCACCTCCGTGAAGAAGACCCGGTTTTGGACGGCAAGAAGCTCCTCGGCGTCCTCGCCGCTGGGGCGTCCGCTATAGAGCATGATCGCGGCGTCACGGTGCGTGACCACCCATCGGATCTGCCGCTCGACCGCGGTCCGCACGCCACCCTCCGCGTCGCTGCTCGCGCGCAGGGCCTCGAGAAAAACAGTCTGATAGGAGCCCAACGCCTGCGTCCATGCCGCGGCGTAGAGCGCCTCCTTGTCGGCGAAGTGGTGGTAGATCGCGCCCACGCTCACATTTGCGTCGCGGCGGATGTCCTCCAGACGCGACCCGAGCGCGCCGTCGCGGGCAAACGTTCGAGTCGCAGAGAGCACGATCTGGTCGCGAACCATCTGCTCAGAACAATATTTGGTCTGTCAAGAGCAATTCTCGGGTCTTCTCGGGTCTACAGAGAGGCGGGGGCGTCGAAGGGGAGGCGTTCTCCAATCCCAGCGCCGCTACCGCCGACGCGAAAGCGAGCGTCTAGGATGGCGCCCGCGGCGCCCTGACCTAGGTCGGGGCCGGGTGGTTGGACGCGGGGCGGGTCTCGGCTAGGGCTTCGCCGATGAGCTGGATCCCGCGGGCGATGGCTGGCTCAGGAAGGTTGGCGAAGCCGAGAAGGAGTCCCGGCGGAGCTGAGTCCGGCTGGAAGTGATGCCAGTAGAGGCCGGTCACGCCGACCTGCCGGTGCCCAGCGGCGGAGATGAGCGCCGACTCGTCGGTGTCCGGCGGGAGCCGCACAAGTGCGTACAGGCCAGCGGCAGTGTTGTCGACCGTCGCGTCGGGCAGCCATTGGCGGACCGCGTCGAGCAGGGCGTCACGACGCTTGCGGTAGCGCAGCCGCATGCGATGCAGGTGACGGTCGAGCTCGCCGGAGGTGATGAAGTTCGCGAGGGTGAGTTGGCCTATAGCCTCCCCGCCGCCGTCATCGAGTGCCTTCTCGTGAGTGAGGGCGTCGGTGAGGGTCGACGGGACAATCACCCAGCCAAGCTTTAGGCCGGGCGCCAGACGCTTGCTGGCCGAGCCGATGTAGATGACGTGCTCTGCAGCTAGTCCTTGCAGCGCGGTCATGGGGTCGCGGTCGTAGCGGTACTCGGCGTCGTAGTCGTCCTCGATGATGAGCCCGTGGTGGCGCCGTGCCCAGGCCAGCAGTTCGTGGCGGCGTGCGGCGCCGAGGACTACGCCCGTCGGGAACTGGTGCGCCGGCGTGAGCAGCACCGCGCCGACGCGCGCACGCTCGATGCCCTCGATGAGCATGCCGTCGGTGTCGACAGGGATTGGGACCGGCTCAAGGCCAGCGTGCCGCGCGATCGTCCGGTGCACGATCCACCCAGGGTCCTCCATCGCGACGCGTCGTATCCCGCGCGCTCTGAGTACACGACAGACCAGTGCGAACCCTTGCACGAAACCGCTGCAGACAATGATCCGCTCCGGGTCTGCGATAGCGCCGCGGACGCGCCCGAGATAGCTGCCGAGCGACTCGCGCAAGGACGGCATTCCACGTGGGTCGCCATAGCCCATCGCGCTGAGTGGCGCGGCACGGACCGCCGCCCGCAGCGAGCGCAGCCATCGATCGTGTGGGAATGCCCCGAGGTCGGGCAGCCCAGGGTGGAAGTCGTAGGCAAGCGGGGCCGGTATCGAGCTCACCGCGCGACGGGGGGGCGTATGTGCGATGGCCAGCGCGACTCGCGTTGGCGCGCCCTGAGTCGTGGAGAGGTATCCCTCGGCGATCAGCTGCGCGTAGGCGTCGACGACGACGTTTCGCGCGACGCCCAGCTCGGCGGCCAGCGGGCGGCTACCCGGTAGGCGCGCGTCCTTGGGCAGTCGCCCAGAACGGATGCGTTCACGCAGCTCACGCGCGAGCTGCTCGCGGAGTGGCACGCCGCTGTCGCGCTCGAGCGCTATGGGCAACTCAGGGCCAGCAACTGGTCCCGTTCGAACGGCCACAACTGGACCTTACCAGGGGTCCACCCAGTCGGTACAGTGACAGACCGGCAATGAAACAGCATCGCATCGTCATCGTTGGCGGCGGTTTCGCAGGGGTTTGGGCCGCCATGGGCGCCGGCGCGCTCCTTCGGAGCCGACGCGCAGAGGACAGGGTCAGCATCACCCTCGTCAACCCCGACCGTGCGCTCGTGATCCGACCGCGCCTGTACGAGGCCGACCTCAGCGGTGTCCGCGTCCCGCTTCGCGACGTGCTCTCGCCGCTCGGTGTCGAGCAGCGCCTGGCACGAGTCGAAACCGTCGACACCGATCGGCGGAACCTCATCCTCGGTGGGGGGTCGCCGGGTGAGCTTGAGTACGACCAGCTGGTGCTGTGCGCAGGCAGCTGGCTACGTCTACCGGATGGCTTTGAAAGCGTGCACTGCGCCGACACTTACGAGCAGGCCGTCGCATTGCACGAGGCGGTGGCCGGGCTTGGGGAACGCCCCGGAGCGACGCCGAGCGTGACGATCGTGGGTGCGGGGTTCACCGGACTCGAGTTGGCCGCTGAGCTCGCCGACATGCTGCGCGCGGCCGGTGTCCCGTCAGGCGCGCGTGTGCATCTTGTTGATCAGGCTCGGGCGGTCGCCCCGGAATTCGGACCGAGCTCTCGCGCTGTGATCGAAGGAGCCCTGCGTTCGCTAGGCGTGCAGATCCACACTGGAGTCGCCGTGTCGCACGCAGACGGCGACGGCGTGACGCTCGCCGATGGCAAGCGGATCGACAGCTCCATCACTGTGTGGGCCGCGGGCCCAACGGCGAGCGCGCTGAACGAGCAGCTCGGGTTGCCGCTCGATGAGCAGGGGCGTGTCGAGGTTGATAGGCACATGGCGACGCACATAGACGGTGTGTGGGCCGCCGGCGACAGCGTAAGGGTGACAGTCGACGGAGAGCATCTCGCCTTGATGTCGTGCCAGCACGCTATGCCCCAGGGCCGCCAGGCCGGAGAGAACGCCGCCGCCGCCGCCATCGGTCGAGCTCTAGGCGAGTACCGCCAGCCGATGTACATCACCTGTCTCGATCTAGGCTCGGCGGGCGCGCTACTCACCCGTGGCTTTGAGCGTGAGATCGTGCTGGCCGCTGGTGCGCAAGCGAAGCGCTTCAAGCGGTTTATCAACCGCTCGAACATCTATCCTCCCACGGCAAGCGTCGACGAACTCCTCAAGCTGGGCAAGACGTCGCCGCCAGGACCGCTAACTGCTGCGATCCAGACGCGCGCACTTCGCAGCAAAGCGGTACGGAATTCTGTCGCCGCCGGCGGCGAGGATCACGCCGTCCGATACGCCGCCTTGGACGTCTCGTAGCGGCGCCACACGTGTACTTCTGTCCACAAGAGGAGCTGGAGCGGAGCTGCTGCGGATCGGGAGGCGCAGCCGGGACTCCGCGATGAGGCTCGGTCATGCGCGTCCATCCGGACGGGCTAGCCAAACGTCACTCGCGGATTGTGGCGCCGCGCGCGAGTGGATGCGGATTGGGCTCGTCGCGCTAGCGCTCCCTTGCACAGCGCTCGGGGTGTGGCTATATCTGGAGCCGCATACCTTCTATGCGGATTTCCCGGGATTCGGGGCTCACTGGGTGAGTCCGATGGGTCCGTACAGCCAGCACGCATTCTCTGATTTCGGCGGGGCGCTGCTGGGGCTCTCCCTCGTTGTCTGGGCTGCAGCGCGAAGCCTGGAGCACGGGCTTGTGCGCGTCGCACTGCTCGCCGTTCTGGTGTGGGGGACAGCCCACTTCACCTATCACATGATGCACTTGAACATGATGTCGACCGTCGCCGACGTCGAGAACCAGACGGCGCTCTCCTACTTCATCATCTTGCCCGCCGCCCTACTGATCGACATGAGTCGCACGAAGCCGCGTCGCAGCCTCCACACTCGACCGACGTAGGCGCGCAGCGTGATCACAGCACGGGTCTAGACGAGGCGCGAGTTGCCTCGGCCGAGGGCAGCCAGACGCCTGCTTACTCGGCGCAATGCGGCAGTCTCGGGGGTCGACTCGGGTCAGTACTCGCCAGTGCACGCAGCTCGCAGGCGTTTCCGACACCGGCGCGCAACAGGACGTGGGTCCACGAGTTCCCAGACGCTCTCCCGGACCCCGATCTGACCATGCGCCGAGCCGTGACTCGGATGGTGTCCAACATGCGCGGCGAGGTGACTTCCGACGCACAGCGTCTCGGTCGCTGGGCGTCCGGCCTGGCTGCGGTCGAGCAGCTCGCCGAGAGCTACCTTCCTGGCCGACGGCCTTTGGCGAGCAGCTTCCGGGCGCCCTGCGCGCATTGGAGGTGTTCATCGTCAAGGCCGGCACCGTGGTGCGATGTTCCGAAGCCTGCAGGCCGAGTTCTTCGGCGATATGGCGGCGCTGCTCGACGATTCTCATGTCGCGGAGCTCGCGTCGGTGTCGCTTGATCTAAGCCGGTCATGGACGGCGCCGGCGAGGACGCACGCGCGTCCCACGCGGCCGGACGCGACGCGATGGCACGAGTCTCCGAGCTCGAGCATCGGCTGGTCGTGGACGCCGAAGTGTGGCTGGCGTCGAGACCGACCCTCTCCCAGACCTCGCGAGCGGTTTCCAGACGCTCAAGCTCGAGCCGCACGACGACGTCGCCGCCATCTTCCCCGCGCGACCACAGAAGCGCAACGCGCTCTCGAGCGAGCTGTCGCGCGAGCTCGTGCAGGCGCTCGCAACTCACGCTGACGTCGCAGGGATCGGCGCAATCGTGCTCACCGGTGAGGACCCCGCGTTCTGTGCCGGGATGGACCTGCATGAGCCCTCCGCTGCTGCTGACCTCGCGGGCCAGCGGGAGCGGCTCGCTGTTTCGGCTCACCACCACCACGTGCTCTGGAACTATCCAAAACCGGTCGTTTGCGCGGTCAACGGGCCAGCGCTTGGGGGCGGGCTTGACCTCTCCCCGCTCCGCGACATCCGCGTCGCAAGCGAGCGAGCGACCTTTGGCGACCCGCAGATCAAGTTCGGGGTTCCGACCCTCTTCACGCCGCTGCGCTGGCTGATCGGCGATGGACGGGCACGGGAGCTTTGCCTCACGGGCCGCGTCGTTGATGCCGCCGAGGCGCTCCGCCTGGGCCTCGTCAGCCGCGTCGTCGGACACGAGCAGCTTCTGACTCACGCCATCCAGCTGGCGGCGGATATCGCCCAAGCTCCCGCGCAGACCCTCGCGGCCGTCAAGGGCTACATGGCGAGCGCAGGCTCACGCGACTTCGAGCATTCACTACGTGTCGAGCACGACGACGCGTTCGCCGCCATGTTTGCCCACGCAGGAGAGGCACAGCAGGGTGGGGTCATCGCCGAGCGGGCCGCCCAGCGCCTCGCGCGCCTACCACCGGAGGGAAACTCCGCGCCCGCGACTCAGGAGGTCACATGGGCACATCCGAGATAGCTCCGCAGCGCACGATCGTGGGCATCGACGGGCTTCGCGCCCTCGTCGGCGAGGAGATCGGCGTCACTGCATGGCGCGAGATAGATCAAGAGCTGATCGACCGCTTCGCCGACGCTACCGGGGACCACCAATGGATACACGTCGATGTCGAGCGCTGTCAGCGCGAATCGCCGTTTGGAACGACGATCGCACACGGCCATCTCATCCTCTCGCTCATAGCCCATTCAACTTCGAGCTGTTCACCGTGGAGGGTGTCAGCTGGCAGTCAACTACGGCCTCAACAAGGTTCGCTTCTTCTCACCCGTCCCCCCCGGCTCGCGCTTGCGGATGCGCTGCGTCGTCCAAGACGTAGAGGACGTCGCCAACGGGCATCAAGCGACATTCGCGATCACCCTCGAGCGCGAGCACCAAGAGAAGCCCGCCTGCATCGTCGAGCAGCTCGCCCGCTTCTAGAAGCCACGGTGACGAACAACGCGACCAGGAAGCCGACGCCAGTTACCTGAACCGCAGGAGAACGGTGAGCCCGACGCCGACGATCAGCTAGGAGGCCGATGGCCGCGTTGCAGTAATTACGCTGAACCGACCGCAGGCAATGGACGCGGTCAACCCCGAGATGGACGGTCGTGTTGATGACGCCTCCGCGCCAACGCACGCGTGCGATCCACCTCGACCGAGCTTTCCGGCGGAGCCTCCATCGTTGGGGACTCCGAGCCACCGAGTGGAGTGCTTGCCCACTGGGCTCGCCGTGCACGAGCTCGCGGCTGCGCTGAGTTCGCGGTCGACCTACGACTCAAGCACCGCGATCTAGGCGAGATGACGGCGAACGAACGCCAGCTGGTGCTCGATGGCGGAGTGCTGCCAGCGCGGCATCGTGAACACGTCGAAGTGGTCGCAGGCGTAGTGGCGTACCTCGGCGCGGGCCTTGCGTGCGACGCGGATTGTCGCGCGTGGCGGGGAGTTGAGGTCGTTGTCTGCTACTTGGACGAGCAGCGGGCAGTCGAGGCGGCGTGCGTGGCGAGTCGGGCGGTAGAGAAGAACCTGCATGAGGAAGCGGGCGCCGATCTCGTTGCGCCACGTTGGGCCGCCGATAGTGGTCATGGACTCGTACGCGCCCGGCGCTGTGAGGGCGGCAACCGCGCCCGGCTCTCCAGCCACCGCGACCGTGACGGCTGGGCGCCCGGTGACTGCCGCCGCAATGTCGCGCATGGCGATCCGGCTGAGGCGAGTGGGTTGGAGGGGGCCGTCTCGGCGCAGGACCGACAGGAACTGGGCAAAGCCGTCCCACGCTGGCGTAAGGGCGATCGCGGCTGCGATCCGCGGGTCCTCGGCGGCGAGCTGGAGGATGTGGCCCGTCGAGAAGGAGACGCCCCAGAGAACGATCCGGTCCGGGTCGACCACGTCGAGGCGCCGCGCGAGCTTGATCGCGGCTCGGTAGTCATCGAGCTGCCGAGCTGCGGAGACGAGCTGTCGGGGCTCGCCGCTGCTCTTGCCAAAATTGCGATAGTCGAAGGAGAGCGTCTCGATCCCCGCCGCCGCGAAGTCCTCGGCGAAACGCTCGAGGCCGCTGTCGAGTGTGCCGCTGAGCCCGTGGCCCATCACGACGCACGGGCGACCCCTCTCGTTGACGAAGTCAGAGCACGAGCTCCAATGGTGCCACGCGGTGCAATGGTCGTCGCCGACCGGGAAGGCCAGCTCCTCGCGCGACACCGATCCTGGTGGTGCAGAGCTCGTTGTGACTGCGGGCGTCATCTAACGGCCCTCGTGAGCGGCGAGGACTGCGTCGGAAGCCGCATGCTGCGGCGCGGACGATCGTGCCCGACCGGCGATCGCGACTGGCCCGAGCTGCTTAGCCCGGCGTGTCCCGGCCGGGATCTCGCGGGTCCGGAGTTCGTGCTCGTATACGTAGTAGTCGTGCTCCTGGGTGTGGCGCGCGCTGTCGCGGAAATGCGCGGTGAACTTGTGGTTATCCGCGGTGATGAGCGCCTCCATCTCGTCGTCGCTGGGCGGTCGATATGAGCCTGCGATGTAACGCGCGAGTAGTTCCGCCTGGCACTCGATGAACGGAAAGAGCGTGGGCAGGGCCTGGGTGAAGCCGATGAAGGCGACGTCATCGAGGCCGGGTTTGAAGACGCGCTTGTATAGCCGGATCGCGTTGTTTGGCGCGCTGATGAAGCTCGGGTCAAAGAACGGGAACGTCACGTTGTAGCCCGTGGCGTAGATGATCGCGTCCAGTTGCTCGGTCGAGTCGTCCACAAAACGCACCCGGTCTCCTTCGAGTGCGGCGACATCCGGCTTGGCGACGACATCGCCTGAGCCGAAGCGAACGAGCAGCTCGCTCGAGGTCGTCAGATGGGCCTCGAGGAACTTGTGGTTTGGCGTCGGCAGTCCGTACCGCTCCATGCGCCCCCAGATGATCGGTTGGAGAAGCTGGAGAAGCCTTCGCTGCGGACCGAGCGGAAGTTGGGGGATCGTGCGGAACAGCTGGTCGAGCGGACGTCCAAGCAGATACTTCGGAATGACGTAGCTGCCGGACCGCGTGGACAGGAAGACCCTTGCGGCCTGGCTTCTCTGGGCGAGCTCTGACACGATGTCGGCGGCACTGTTGCCGATGCCTACGACGAGTACTCGCTTGCCTCGGAGCTCGATTGGCTCGCCGGGGTCGATGTAGGCGTGAGAGTGGATCTGGGGCCCATCGAACTCGCCGGGAAAATCCGGCCACCGCGGGTCCCAGTGGTGGCCGTTGGCGACGACCAGCATGTCGTAATGCCGCGCGGTGCCGTCGCTGATGGTCACGGCCCAGCCGCCGCCAGGGAGATGCTCGCAATGCTCGACGCGGGTCTCGAGGATGATGTGTTCGCGAAGGCCGAACGCATCACAGTACTGCTCCAGGTACTCCTTGATCTGCGTGTGATGCGGGAAATCCGGATAGCGGCGTGAGATCGGGAAGTCGCTGAGGCTGAGCCTCTCCTTCGACGTGTCGATGTGCAGGGATCGGTAGGCGCTGGAGTGGCCGTTGGAGTTGCGGAACGCCCAGGTCCCGCCGACCTGATTGCCGCTCTCGAAGCAGTCGGCGGGGATGCCGTAGTCGAGCAGTCGCTTGGTGGTCACGAGGCCGCTCGCGCCGGCCCCGATCACGCACACCGTAGGGTCCTCGCTGCGAGCAGGGGCGTGACTCATCGCCGGCACGCTACACGGTGGCCAAACGCACGTCAAGCCAACTTGACGTGCGTCAGTCTCTCAGGTACGCTGCCCTCGCGATGACCGATCAAGAGTCAGGAGCCGCGCGTGCCAGAGGTTGAGCTATCCGCAGGAACGATCGAGTATCAGGACACGGGCGGCGAGGGCCCCGTCCTCGTGTTCCTCCACGGCTTGCTGATGGACGACACGCTCTGGCGGGACGTTGTCGGCGAGCTAGCGCCCGAGTTCCGCTGCGTCCTGCCGACGATCCCGCTGGGTTCGCACAAGCGCCCGATGCGTCCCGACGCTGATCTGACGATCCGCGGCATGGTCGGGCTCGTCGCCGAGTTCCTCGAGCGCCTCGAACTCGACGACGTGACCTTGATCGGCAACGACTGGGGTGGCGCGCAACTGCTGGTGTCCGAGGGCCGCGCCGAGCGGCTCGCGCGCCTCGTGCTCTGCTCCTGCGAGGCATTCGACAACTACCCGCCGGGTGTCCCCGGGCGGCTGGTTGTCTTGGCAGCAAAGATGCCGGGAGGTCTCGCCTTCGCGCTGCAGCAACTGCGGGTGCGCCCGCTGCGGCGCTTGCCGTTGACGTTCGGGCGCATGTCCAAGCGCCCCGTCCCCAAGAGGGTGATGGACGCCTGGCTGAGACCTGCTACTCACTCGTCGGCGATCCGGCGCGATCTTCGCAAGTACCTACTCTCGGTGCCACCCAAGGCCGAATTGCTGAGATGGGCTGAGGCCCAGCGCGCCTTCGGTGGCCCAGTGCTCGTCGCCTGGGCGGCCGAGGACCGCATCATGCCGCGGAAGCACGGCCGCCGGCTCGCCGACCTCTTCCCCGGAGGCGAGCTCGTCGAGATCGCCGACTCCTACACGCTGATACCCGAGGACAGGCCACACGAGCTCGCGCAAGCCATCCGCACGTTCGTTCGCAGCACCGAGCCGGCGATGGACCCGCAATGAGAGCGGCAATGCGGGTCAGACCCAGTTCGCTGCTGCTCGCGCTGATGGCCGTGGCGCCGCACGCCTATGCGACGGCGGTGCGAGCCATGCTGCGGCGCAACGCCCGCGAGCTCGCTGCGGGGAACACAAGACCGTTGTTCGCCACCTACGCGGACGATGTCAGCTTCGTCTTCCCGGGTGCCAACACGTGGGCGGCGAACCTGCGAGGCAAGCCCGCGGTCGAACAGTGGGTCGGGCGCTACCTCGCCGTTGGACTGCACCTCGAGCCCAAGGAGATTCTCGTGACGGGGCCGCCGTGGCGGACCCGCGTATGTGTCCGCTACACAGACAGCTACACCTCGCCCGAGGGCGTGCAGGTGTACAGCAACAGCGGAATGTTCTACTTCGAAATCGCGTGGGGCAAGGTGAAGCACTACGAAGTACACGAGGACACCCAGAAGGTCGCCGAGTTCGACGAGTACCTCGTCACGCGGGAGGCAAGCGAGGTGACCGCCGGCCAACCCGGCGGGTGACGCAACCGTCCGATAGCCGATGCGCCAGCTCTACTTCACCCGGCCAGGCGAGCTCCAGTGGCGGGAGATTCCCGAGCCACAGCTCGAGTCAGACCTGGAGGCGCTCGTGCGTCCCCTGGCCGTCGCGACGTGCGACCTCGACCGCATGATCGTCCGCGGGGGCCTCGAGCTCGACGGCGAGTTCGCATTCGGACACGAATGTGTCGCCGAAGTGATCGACGTCGGCGACGCAGTGAAATCCGCGTCGTGCGGCGACCTCGTGAGCGTGCCCTTCCAGATCTCGTGCGGGACGTGCGCGGCGTGCATCGAGGGACGAACCGCCAACTGCACGACGGTCCCGCGGATCTCGATGTACGGACTCGGCCCGCTCAGCGGAGCGGAGTGGGGCGGGTTCTTCGCCGATGTCGTCCGCGTCCCGTTCGCGGACCACATGCTCCTCCCAATCCCGGTGGGCGTGCCGCCGGAGGCCGTCGCATGCCTCAGCGACAACATCGCCGACGCGTGGCGCACCGTTGGCCCTGCGCTCGAGCAAGTCCCTGGTGCGCCGATACTGATCGCCGGAACCGAAGGCTCCGTTGGTCTGTACGCCGCCGCGATCGCCCTTGCGCTCGGCTCAGAGCGCGTCGACTGGGTCGGCGGCGGAGAGCACGAGCGCAACCTCGCCGAGCAGCTCGGAGCCACGGTCGTCGCCGACAGCTTCCCGGAGCGCCTCGGCCCGTACCCGATCACCGTCGACGCGAGCGGCCACCAGGACGGCCTCACGTGCGCCGTGCGCTCGACGGCGCCCGACGGGCTGTGTACGAGCATCGGCATCTACTTCGATCCGAAAACCTCGATCCCGCTGCTCGAGATGTACACGAAGGGCATCTGCTTTCAGACAGGTCGAGTGCACGCCCGCTCCGCGATGACGCGAGCGCTCGATCTCGTGCGCGCCGGTCGGCTGCATCCCGAGCTCATCACAGGTCAGGTCGTCGGATGGGAGGATGCCCCTGACGCGGTCGCGGCGCATGAGAGCAAGCTCGTGGTCTCGCGGGCGTCCTGACCGCCGGGAGCCGGTATCCCGTGCCCACCCCGCCAGCACTTGCGCCGCCGAAATCATTTCGGCTCAAACTCAGCAACGTCTTGACCCGCCTTCACGTGGCGTGCTATCGAGCGACGGGCGGACGAGTCGGTGGGCGAATGTTCGGGATGGCGGTGCTACTGCTCGACCACGTCGGGCGCAAGACGGGACGGAAACGGACGACGCCTCTGCTGTATCTCTGCCATGGCAATGACCTCGTCGTCGTCGCATCGCGGGGCGGCTCGGACTTCACGCCGGCCTGGTGGATCAACCTCAAGGCGCGTCCACAGGCGACGGTGACCGTCGGTCGGCGACGGCGAAGCGTCGTTGCGCGGGAAACAACTCCGGATGAGCGCGCCGAGCTTTGGCCGCGCCTCGTCGCGGCACATCACGACTACGCGTTGTATGAGACGCGCACGACGCGACCGCTTCCGGTGATCTTGTTTCAACCGGACGGTTGAGCGACGGCGCGGGCTTCAACCCCGTTGGGATGTACCGTCCCAAGCGTGGGCAAGGGCAGCGTGATCGGTGGCGACATCGCGTGCCACCCAACTAGCGCGATGACCTTATTCGGACGGCTCACCGCTGCGGGCTCGGAGTTCGCTCACAAGCGCGGCATCTACTTGGGGCGACGCTCAACGAAGATCCACGTGGCCCTGTACCGGCGGTCCGCTGGCAAGCTCGGCGGCCATGTTCCCGGCTGGCCCGAAGCCCGGATAATCCTAGTCGATCATACAGGCGCCAAGAGCGGATAAAGCGCACGTCTCCGCTGATGTACCACGAGGATGGCGAGGCCATCCTCGTGGCGGCGTCGAAGGGCTGGACAGCCGACGCACCCCGCGTGGTTTCACAACCTGAATGCGAATCCGGACACCACGATTCAGATCGGCTCGGTGGTTCGCGAGGTCCGCGCACGCGTCGCTACCGACGAGGAGCGCGACCGACTGTGGCCGGGGTTCGTCGCGTTCTATCCCGGATACGATTTCTTTCAGCGCAACGCGAAGGGCCGAAAGATCCCGATCGTAATCCTCGACCCACGCTAGGAACGGTCGTCGCGCGAGACTGGCCAGTTGGCTCGTCGTGTGAGCCCTCAGGTCGTGTCGTGATACACGGCGCTTGCCCACGTCTCCACGAGCGCGCTGATGGTCCGGTCGATCTGCTTGGGAGATGCTTGATAGCGCAGGTCGCGCTCGAAAGCGCGCTGGTTCATTCCGATCAGCACGCCGGCGAGATCGCGCGCGTCGATCCCGTCCGGCGCTCGGCCCGTGGCTCGCTCGGCTTCGATCCGGTTCGCGGTCAGCTCCGCGTAGGTGTCAACCCACTGATCAAAGACTCGCCGGATGTCAGGGTCCGAGCCCGCGGCGTCGAGCAACGCGAGGACAAGATTTCCGTGCGCGTGCCACGCCGCCGCGCCGCGCGAGAGCGAGTCGCCGAGGCGCTCCCGCGGCGTGCCGATGTCGCGCTCGAAGAAGTCGCTGGTTGCGGCGATCATGGCGTCGAAGACCTCACGCAGGATCGTCGCCACCGCAGCCGCCTTCGTCGGGAAATAGAAGTAGAACGCCGAGCGTGTGACCCCTGCTCCGCTGGCAATGTCCTCGATGCTGATCTCCGCCAGGGGACGGCCCTCTAGCAGACGCTCGAGGGAGGCGAGTAGCGCCACACGTCGTTCCTCACCACGGTTCGGCCGACGCCGCTCAGGGACTGCCGCCAGCAGAGGCCGCTCGCGCGCGCTCATCGTTCAGGCGATCCCCCGACAACCATCCTGTCTCGAGATTATCACGTCGGTTGACGTGAGTCTGGATGCTCCCCACGGATGTCGATTTTGGTTGACTTTCGTGAAGTCGCGCCGTAGCATGCCAGCATCGTGCGCGCGAGCCGGTTCAGGCGCAAATGCCTGGAGCACTCGAGCCCGGGGGACGGGTGATGGTCGCGGGGCGCATTCCACCGCGCCCGGCGCGGCCCTCTGGAACCGGGCTGGCACGCACGCCTGCCTCATCGTTCTCGATGGACGTCACGCTGCCGTATCGCGTCGCCGGCTCCGGGCCAAGTGTTCTAGTGATCCATGGCGCCGGGTCGGACGGCAGGTTGTGGGCGCGCGACCTCGCGCCCCTCTCCGAGTCGCACTGCGTGATCACCTACAGCCGAAGGGGATACGCCGTGTCCAGCGAGCCGACGACGGACTGGCGCGTCCACGGCGACGACGCGGCAGCATTGATCAAAGCGCTCTGTCGCCCGCCGGTGGCGATCGTCGCCCACAGCGCCGGATCCATCGCCGCGCTTGACGTAGCGATCAAAGACCCGACGCTCGTGAGCCAGATCGTGTTGTTGGACCCCGCGTTTCGCGCCCGGCGAAACCTGACGATCGGGCTGTTGGTGGCGTATTTGCAGGCGATGGCCCTTCGACGCGTCGGGCGCGAGTCCGCCGCCGTTGATGCGTGGCTGCGCTACGGCAATAGCTACACGACCGGCGGAAGCGCGTTTGACAGCTTCTCCGCTGAACGGCGCGAGGCCCTGAGGGCAAATGCTAAGGGCATCTTCGCGGACATCGCGGCCGGAGACGGCTCTTACATCACCGACGCTGAGCTTGACAGCATCCAGACTCCGACCGCGATCGTCTTGGGCGAATTGAGCCCGCCGTTCCTCCAGAGCTCCGCCGCCGCGCTCTCGCGAGCCCTTCCCGACGCAACGTTGCATACCCTCGCATGCTCGGGCCACGCGATGGCGTTCGATCAGCGCGACGCGCTGATCGCATGCCTCCGCGCGGTGATCGGGCAGAGGCCGCACGAAAGCTCGCGGAAATCGACGCACGCATCGTGGACTCACGGCGCGCGAAAGGACTGATCCGGGGCCCGGCCGGGAGGCCCGATTGCTGAGATTACGGCGTCGGCGGCCGCGACGGAGGGAGCGATCGATCGAGTCAGCGCCCATGACGTCGGCGACGATCACAGATAGGTCCTCGCGCTCACCGTCTGAGAGACGCTTCGGGTCGCGCACGATCGCGAACACCGGCAACCCCTCCGGGGCTGAGCGGTGGCAGCGTGTTGTGTGGTTGACATCTCGGAGTCTCCGTGCGCGCCGAAGCTGATGTGGACACCGCGATCGAACCCCTGGCCTGCCGTCCGCAAAGCCTGTCCCAGAACTGTCGTCGCTGCTTCGGCACGGGGTAGCTCAGTTGTAGTGGCGCAGGCTCGTCCACATCGTCGACCACGACCTGCTCGTGGCTGCGCAGAACCACACGGGCACGCCCTGCTCCTGGTTGTTCAAGTCGAGGCCGTCGTCGATGTGCGCCCGGACGGCGCACCCTCTGAAGTCCGCGGCGACGGTTGCTTTCAGTTCTTCGCCGACGAGGATCGCGGCGGTGTCGGAGTTCGGCGGGGGGCCCCACTCGGAGAACCCGTTGTGGCCGCTGTAGGCCTGCGGCAGGCCTCGCGCCGGGCCGAACAGGTCGATCGCCCCCGCCTCGCCATAGTTCTTCGTGAAGATCACGGTACGCGCGCGGGTCGCCTGCGGGAGCTCGTGGTAGACGGAGGCGACGGTCGCCACGAAGCGCGGCCAGCCGACCATCTCGCCCTCGGTGGAGTCGAGCTTCTCCGCGATGCTCCCCCCGAGGTCGTGGACCCGCAGCACGCTCAGGCCGATGAACGCGCTCGCCGCTGCCATCAGCGCGATGGCCCCTGCCAGCAGCCACCGCCGCAGGGGCCCGTCGCGCTCGAGCCAGGCGTCGGCCCGCAGCGAGCCGAAGCCGAGCAGCAGCGGGTAGAAGCCGACGATGTAATAGGCCTTGCCGCTGGTGGCGAGCATGATCACCACGAGCGCCAGGTAGGCGACCGCGAAGCAGCGATACCGCCGCCAGCCCTCCCCGCGCAGGAGGCCGACCAGGCCCGCCAACCACACGGGCACGAGCAGCGGACCCACGAGCGCGAGTTGGAAAGGGATGAAGCCGCCGCGGCCCCCCTCTTCTCCGCCCTGGGCCTGACTGTGCGCGACCGCCGCCTGGGGCACGCCGTGGGCGAGCTGCCACGCCACGTAGGGGAGGGCGCCCAACAGCGCGAGCACCGCACCCGCTGCCGCCCAGCGCGACCGTAGGAGCGCTCGGGGGCCGACCACCAAGAGCGAGCCGATGACCGCCGCCGCGAGCACGCCGACGAGCAGCTTGTTGAGCAGGCCGATCCCCAGCACGGCGCCGACGAGCACCCACAGCCGCTCGTCTTCTGTGCGCAGCAACCGCACGAGCAGCCAGCAGACCACGCTGCTGAACGCCAAATCGAGGGTCTCCGTGGTGAGAAAGTGGCTCGTCGCGAGCACCACCAGCGCCGCCCCGCAGGAGCTCGCGGCGATCGCCTGCGCCCGCCGCCCCCCGCCGGCTTCGCGCGCGATCAGCCCCGCGCTCACGATCGACGCCACCCCCGCCAGTGCGGCCGGGATCCGCAGCACGAGCAGCGAGCGCGGCGCCAGCGCGTTCATCGTCCACGCCAGCACCGGCGTCAGCAGTGGCTGATCGGGGTAGCCGAACGCCAGGTGGCCGCCGGCCTGGATGAAGTAGAGCTCGTCGCGGTGGTACCCGTAGCGACCGCTCACCGCGAGCAGCGCAGCCAGCACGATGCCGGCGACCGCCAGGATCGGCGCCCAGGCGATCCGCTGCAGCGAGAGGGCAGAAGGCAGCACCGCGCGTGGCGACGGCGCGGGGGCTGAGCTGGAAGCGCTCACGCGCCTAACAATGACCGATGCGCCGCGAATGCCCGACGCGCCGCCCAGACAGCGAAGGAGCGCTGCTGCGGTAGGCGCCACAGGCGCGACCCGCGGTGACGGCGAGTCCGGTCACGGTTAGTTCGCTAACGCGCATCCTCATGTTTCCTCGTCCAAGAAGTGGCGACGAGGGGCGCTGCGGTCTTCAGCTGCCGGCCACGCGGACGGTGACGTCGCCAATGAGGCTGTGGCCGTTGATCGAAACGGTGCCAGTACGCTTGTCCTCGGGGACCGGCGGGACCTCGTTGGAGAGGTCGCCTCGCAGCACGCCTCCGCCGAGCTCGACGTGGGTTCTTTCGCCCACGAGCACCTCGACATCGCGGAGGATCGCGTATGCCTCGATGTGAACCTCGGGTGGGGCGCTCTTGGTGTCGGACAGATCGATCGTCACGTCGCCGAGCAAGGCCACGGCGATCAGCTCCTCCTCAACATCCCAGGTTTGCGCGCGCTTGCCTTTGCGTCCGCCCTCGAACACAGGGTCAAGAGCCAGCAGCCACCGTCGGCGGCGACCGGTTCTCGAGACGGGTGTGTGCTTCGCGGCGTCGCTCATCAGTGAGCCTCCCTTGCGGCCATTATTGATTGAATCTAACAACTATACTGATCGCATGGAGCCCAATCAGACCGATGTGGAACGAATGGTGGCTGTTCTGTTCACGATGAACGCCGGGCTTGGCAGAGCCCGGCGGCGTAGCAAGGGTGCCAGCACCTTGAGCCTGCTTCAGTCATTGGCGGGTGGTGACGGGGTCCGTCCGTCGGAGCTCGCCGAGCAACTGGGAGTGCATCGGTCGCTGATCACCCGCCAGATCCAAGAGCTCGAGGACTCGGGTTACGTGAACGTCAGCGCCAACCCGCGTGACGCGCGCTCGCTGCTGGTATCGCTCACACCTGCTGGCGTCCAGGAGCAGCGGCGCTTGCGAGAAGTCGGCTTGGACCGGTTTGCGCTGTTCGTGGCCGCGTGGACGCCCGAGGAGGTACGGACACTCGCCGACCTTCTCGAAAAGCTCGAGCGATCAAAAGCGGCAGTCGCTGTCCAGGAGCGATCGCGGGCCGCGCGGCCTCAACGTCACGCGACCCGCCGTCGCCTCCGTCGTGCAGGAGCGGCGGATTGAACCAAGCGCACCGATCACCCTGTCTATC
>Ga0182030_10001180_pt1 | contig 53119 bp, 56 predicted proteins | sample 812S3MmetaG_FD_121299 | JGI IMG/M metagenome (GOLD analysis project Ga0182030, IMG submission 121299) | Permafrost microbial communities from Stordalen Mire, Sweden - 812S3M metaG (Illumina Assembly) | ecosystem: Environmental > Terrestrial > Soil > Wetlands > Permafrost | place: Sweden...
CGCCCCCCTTGGTCTCGGGGGTGCCCCCCCCCCCCCCGGGCCCCCCCCCGACCAACACCGTGCTGGCCCGGGGGGGCGGGGCCGGGGCCCCCCCCCCCCCCCCCGCGTGGCGCATTTCGCGCACGGGCCGCGTCTCCGCGCTCGTCGAGGGCGTTGTGCGTGAAGTCGGCGCAGACGGCAGCTACATCGTGCAGATCGACGGCGGCGACGTTGTCGTCGCGCGCGCAGCTCTCCGCGTGCTGGCCAAGGGCGAGGACATCGAGCCGGGCGACCAGGTCCGCGTCGAGTTCAAGGCCGAGGACATGACGCGCGGAATCATCACGAGCGTCAGGAGGACCACATGACCAAGCCCGCTACCCGCGTCACGAAGGAGCAGCAGGCCGCCGCAAGGGCCGCGTTCCAGGAGCGCATGGATTCGCGCGAAGGGCAGCTCGCCACGTCGTCGTCGTTCGGGTTCCGCCTCGCGAGGAAGACCCTGCAGGAACCCGAGAACACGTGGGTGCACGAGGCGGGGCACTTCATGGTCGCCCTCGCCCTCGGCATCGGCGTCGCGCGAGCGGTGGTCCGAGGCGACGGATTGCGCGAGCGAGGGGCGCTCGGCCAGCTGCTCTACCGCGAGGACCGAAAGAGCTGCGTCTTCGCGCCCACCCGAGGAACCCGCCTCGCCGTACTGCTGGGTGGCGCCATCGCGGAGGAGCAGGCCTACGTCGGGGTCGGCGAAATCGGAATCGCGAAGGACCTCCGGCAAGCCTCAGCCATCGCTCGAGGCGATGCGCGCGTGTTGCAGCACGCGGTTGCGTGGACGAGGAACCTGCTGGGCGCCGCGGGCCGCCCCGAGGGCATCCAGGCGGTTGCGGAGTTGCTGGGCGAGCGCGGAACGCTCACCTACGCGCAGGCAGCACGCGAGGCGTGGAACGCCGGCGCGCTCGTCAGAGTCATGCCGACGTTCGAGCCCGTTCTCGTGCGGGAGGACTGGCACGACCTTCGGGAAGAGCTGGCCAGGATGGATGCGGCGTGGGCCGCATGAGCGAGGCAGTGAAGTGCCCTCTGGGCATGGCGACCTGCACGCCGACCGATGGTCCGTGCTCCTACTTCTGCACGGTCGTAGCCCGGCGAGCCGACGCGCTCCGGGAGCTGCTCGCGCGAGCTGACGCTGTGGAGGCCGAGCAAGCGGAAGCGCGGCGGCTCAACGGGCGGGCGTGGGGCCACACGGTCCTCAATGGGACGAAAAAGCCATGACCTACTCGAACGCGCTTGCTGCTTCGACCACGGACCTCCGTTCCACGTGCAGCGATGCCAGTGGTACGCTCGCGGACGATGGCAGACCCCCTCTCGAGCGAGCAGATGGAGCGTTTTCAGGAGCACCTGAAAAAGTTCGACCTGAAGCCGTGCCCCGTCTGCGGGACCGAGGAATGGGAGACGGAGGGGTTGGAGGCCACTCCATCGTTCCGCAAGCGACCGGATGGCTTCTTCGAGATGGCGGTTACCGGCACGCAGAAGGTCGTGCCCAAGGTGACGATCTCCTGCAAGCACTGTGGCTACCTCATGTCGTTCGCGTGGATCGTGGTCGGGAGAAACAGCGGTGGCTGAGAAGCCGAAGCAGCTTCCGGACGCTTTCGTGGACGCTGAGGTCGTCGAGAAGGAGTACCGGATCGGTGACCGCGCGCTCCTGCGCTACGGACGGTTCGAGTCGAACGTGTCCATCACGGAGACCTTCGTGACCCATTTCACGCCGGAAACGGCTACCGCGCTTGTGGCCATCGAGCAGGCGAAGGCGGACGCGGAACGCTATCGCGCCGAGGCTGCCATCAGGGTGGCCGAGCAGGAGACCCGGCAGCGCGAAGCTGCTGCCCGACAGGGAGAGCGAGAAGCGGAGGAGCGCACCAAGCAGGAGCAGGAGGCCACGAAGCAGGAACAGGAGACGACGCTTCAGGCGCAGGAAGGCACCGCCCAGTCGGGCCACAAGCTGTGGCGCGTCGTGTCTGCATCAGCCGTGTCAGTCGTAGGCGTCATCGGGTGCGTCCTTGCACCGGCCGCGGCCGCATCCATCGGCGGCTTCTTGGGAACCGTCCTCGTCGTCGCCGTCGGCGGCTCGTACGCCGTGGAGGCGATCAACAACAAGCGACGCAACCCGGGGCTGCCGCCCAAGGCGGACACGGAGAACAAGAAGGGCGGCTGAACAGCCCGCAACGCTGGCGGGGCAAGGGGCTGATATGGGGCCGGACTGGCCCCGGGGCCGGACCGGGGCTAGACTCTCGGAGTGGAGGTTCACACCATGGCCCGATCAGAGTTGAACGCGAGGTTCGATACCGCGGAGCGCGCCTTCCTCAAGCGCTTCGCCGAAGAGAACGGGGTGAGCGAGGCAGCCGCGCTCCGCATGCTCGTGCGGCGGCTCATGCCCCAGACGTTCGAGGTGAGGGTCGTTCCCCGCGCACCCAGCGGCGATCCCCCTCAGTCCTTCCAGGGGCGGATCGAGGACCCGCGGGGCAGCCAGCCGGTCAGTCCCGAGGACCGGAAGCGCGTTCGCGCTCCGAAGCGCGGGAAGAAGACCAGGGCCCGTGTGAAGGGGGGCAAGTAGCCATGACGGACGACGAGTTCGACTGGGCGACGCTGAGGCAGATCGCACGCGTCTTTCGCGCCAGCAAGGCGCTCAGTCCAGAGGGGTGGGAAGGGCTCATGCCGCACGCCTCCTATGCGGCCGCGCTCGCGACATCCCTCTTCTTCGCTCAGGATGCGGCGGAGGACGACCGCGAGCGACGCGACCGACTGAACGGCATCAGCTTGGCGTTCCTTGAAGTCGCAATGGCAGAAGTGCGCCGCGACGCGGGCAGCGAGGCTGACCGCACGGAAGCGTGGACGGAGCTGGAGAGCCTGCTCGCGGAGGAAGAGGCATGGCACGCGTCGAACGGCAGCGACGCATGATGACCGAGACCGATCGGCTGCGGCTCGACAGATTGCAGCACGCGCACCGGCAGTTAGAGCAAGCCGTGCACACGCTGGCCCGATCAGACGCGCCTCTTCGCGCACGGCTCAGGCTTGTGATGGAGGATGCGCTCTGGTCGATCCGCCTCCAGGAAGTCGACCTGCCCGAAGAGGACGTGTCCGATGCGCGCGCCAACCTCCGAGAGCTTCGCAAACGCTGGGCGACGGTGACGGGCGTTCCTGAGCCTCACCCGGTGGGCGCTCTCGGACAGCCTCGACTTGTGCCGCGCGCCCGGATGGAGGTGGATCTAGATGAGGAGTGCCGCGAGGCCGCGCGCCTGCTCTGCGAGCTCCACGGGGCGGTGGTCCACGCGCTGGTTCATCCCGACACACGGGAGGAGGTCGACCCCGATGCGGCCCGCCTCTCCCTTGAGGAACTGCTCGCGCCGACAGCTGACGAGGCGAAGGGAGACCCGAAGCTATGACGACCCCCAAGAAGATCCGCGAGAGCGAGGGCGGCGGCGCCATCATCCGCGGCAAGCCCTACATCCGCGTGACCGACCGCGCGAACCATCGCACCGCCCAGCTCGCGCCGTGGGCGACCTCTCTCGAGCAGGTGCAGGAGCGCGGCAAGATGGTGCAGGCGTTCGTGAACCGTCTCCGCAAGGCGGGCGCGGTCGAGTTCATCACGACGATCATCGAGGTCGGCGCTGCGGCCGATGGTGAGGAGCTCGCCGAGCTGGCGACCAAGGTCGACGCGCTCACCGCGGGCGCGTTCGACCGCGTCGTCCCGAAGAAGAAGGCGGGCGGCACGACGTTCGGAGATTTCGCCTACCAGTGGGTGAAGGGCGAGCTGGCCACGCTCTACCCCGACCACGTGGAGCGGAAGCGCAGCGCGTACACGGACCTGTGCAACCTGCGCAAGTACGTCTTCCCCGTCGTCGAGGACCTGCCGATCGCCGACGTGACGCTCGAACACTACGAGCAGGTCATGCGCGAGATCGCGACGCGCGCGGGCAAGCGCAAGCTGCGCTCAGCCACGCGCCGTCACGTCGCGCAGGTGATGCGCCGGGTCATGCAGCTCGCGGAGTACCCGGCGAAGCTCGTCCACCGCAATCCGATCCCAGCGAACGCGATGCCGCGGGTCAAGCTCGAGGTCGCCCTCCAGTACATCTACCCCGACGAGGACGCCGCGCTCGTCGGCTGCACGGAGAGGGACGAGCACGGGAAGGCGAAGGTCGACCTCGGCCGCCGCGTCCTCTACGGCTTCCTGACGCGTGCGGGATGGCGCCGCGAGGAGGCGCTCGGCGGCAGGGTCGAGGAGGTCGAGGACGCCGTCGAGGACGACGCGCAGAAGCTCGAAGAGGTGCCCGCGCTCACGTGGCGACGCCTCGACCTGCGCCACGCCGTCGTGCACCTGGACCGCGAGAAGACGGGACGCCCCCGGCCCGTGCCCATCGACGCCGACCTCGTGCGCGCTCTGGAGGCGTGGCGCACGCTCTCGCCGAAGTCGAAGGACGACGATCTCGTGTTCGTCGACATGACGGGGACCGCCATCGAGCGGCACGACGCAGCCGACGTGCTCCGCACCGACCTCATGGCGGCGAAGGTCGACCGCGTCGAGCTGCACGACACGACCTCGCCGATGCGCCGCCCCGTCCGGCTCCATGACCTCCGCGCCTCCATGGTCTCTATCGGCCTCGCCAACGGCCGGACCGATGACGACATCCGAAAGCGCACCGGCCACACGTCGAGCGCTCTGGAGCGCTACCGGCGCGTCGCATCCACCCTCCGCGAGCTCACCCTCGGCGACTGGTCGCCGCTCGACCTCGCGATCCCTGAGCTGGCCGCCGCTCGTGTCGAGATAGACGCTGCCGCGGTCGCTGCTGCCGCGTCGTCTGCCCCTTCTGCTGCCGCGTCGCCGGAAAACGCGGCAGCACACGCGGCAGCAGCTTCGAAACAACCGACCCGCGGAAGGGTGAAAACTCCAGTGATTCCGCGTGGTCGGGGCGACTGGATTCGAACCAGCGACCCCTTGACCCCCAGTCAAGTGCGCTAACCAGGCTGCGCTACGCCCCGAAGGAGAGCGCGCAACGTAGTCCAGCCGCGCCAAGGCGCAAGCACTTCGCGAGCAGTCCTCACTCCTTCGCGGGCACCACGGCTTCTGCAACGCCGTCCGCCTTCACGTCGAGCGGGCCGATGCGCGTCGTCCCCTCGCGCGGAGTGACCCAGTAGCGACCCAGCGGAAGCACGGCCTCGAACGGCGCGGACATCGTGATCGCCTCCGTCGAGCCGTCCGGCGTCACCTCGATCGTGGTCCCTGCCCCGCCGCCCGGCACCGTCAGCTTCACCTCGCCCACCGGCTGGCCCGCGGCCAGCGCCAGCTCGCCGACGAGGCTCGACGTGTCGGGGCGCGCGCCGACGAGAAATACCCGCTCGTAGTGCGTCCTCTCGTGCGCGGCGAGCGGAACCCTCTCGCGCACGGCCGTCTGCGTCGACGACGGGCCGCTCGAGCCGTCGATGTCCCCGTCGGTCGACGTGATGGCGTAGCTCACGAACCGGCCCACCGCGCCGACGTACGAACCGCTCGTCGGTCCCACGAAGCCGCGCGGTTTGCCCGGCGCGACCTTCTCCGCCCCCCCCCATTCGACGGCGTCGCCGAGGGACGCAAGCGTGGTGGCGGCGTCGCCCGTGTTCTCGACGGTGGTCTCGACCAGAAGCGCGCGATCGGGCCCCTGCAGTGTGTAGCGCGTCGCGACGGCGAGCCTGGCCTCGACCGGCCCGCGCCCGCGGGTCTCGATCCACGCGCTCCCGTCGGCGCTTGTGCCGGTGGTGATCGACTCGCATGCGCCCTCGTCGGACGACGCTCCGAGCCGCGGCTGCATCTGCCCGAGCTCGTCCTTGCGGGCATGCGCGTCGGCGGCGTCGATCAGGTGGCCGCCGCTCTCCGGCAGCCCAGCGCGTGAGCCTCGCTGGTCCACCACGAACACCACCTCCGCGTTCTCCAGCACGAGATCGCCCGGGCCGCCCGTCGCGCCCGGCCCGCCGAGCTGCTCGCCGTCCTTCATCGCGTGAACGCGCGCGCGCGGCTTGCCAGCCGGCTCCTCCTCCGCGGGCGCCGCCTTGCCGAACCACGCGAGTCGCTGCGCCGCACGGGGGTCGACGTGGATGATCGGCGTCAGGTCGGCCGGCGCGGGGCACGCCACGAGGGCGAGTAGGATCACCGACGCGAGCGCTCGACGCATGCAGAGTCCGACACGATGCGGCGAGCGCTTCTTGGGTCGGGGGCGCGCAGCCTCACGCATGCTTGCGCTGCGCGAGGAACCTCGCCAGCGCCTGCGCCTTCGGGACGAGGGTGGCGACCTCGATGAGCTCTTCTTTCGTGTGGAAGCCCGTCCCGCGCGGGCCCATGCCGTCGATGGACGGGATGCCCATGGCGCTCGACGTGCTCGCGTCGCTGCCCCCGCCGATGAGAGGCGCTTCGTCCCCGCCCAGGCCGTGCGCCCTCGCGCAGGTCGCGTACTCCTCGAGGAGCTTGCCGCTCGCGTCGCTGCGTTCGAGCGGCGTGCGCGCGACGCCTCCGTGAAGCTCGATGCGCGTGCCGGGGACCGTGGACGCGGCCTCCTCGGCGACGCGACGCGCGGCGCTGACGAGCCCATCGCCGTCGGCACGCGTGCAGAAGCGAAGATCGAGCTGCGCCTCGGCGCGATCGGGGACGGTGTTCTTGCTGTTGCCTCCGGACACGCGACCGACGTTCACCGTCACCCCGCGGTCGTAATCGGTGAGCTTCTGCACCCCGTCGACGAACCGCGCCAGCGCCCAGATCGCGTTCGCCCCCTCCTTGTGCGCGTTGCCCGCATGCGCGGCGCGGCCATGGGCAACGGCCGTCATCCCGCCGGTCCCCTTGCGGCGCGTGATGATCGCGTCGCCTTTGCGACCCGCCTCGAAGACCAGCGCAGCGCTCGCCCCGCTGATGGACGCCGCGAGGACCCCCTGCCCTTCCGGCGAGCCGACCTCCTCGTCGCTGACGATGACGATGCGGATCGGCACCACCTCGTCGAGGCGGCCGGTCGCCGCCAGCGCCTTCAGCGCGAAGGCGATGACGACGAGGCCGCCCTTCATGTCCAGCACACCCGGACCGCGCGCGAGGTCCCCGTCGCGACGGAAGCCCTCGAAGCTACCCGGCGGGAAGACGGTGTCGAGGTGCCCGACCAGCGCGACGGCGCCCTTGTTGGGGAGCTGCGCGCGCGTCCGGAAGACGAGGTGGTCGGCGAAGCGCTCGCTCGGGCGCACGTTCACCTCGACGCCGTCGACGGCGAAGAGGGCGCGGAGCAAGGTGCCGACCTTGCGGCCCCCTTCGGGGTTCTCGGTGTACGAGTTCTGGTCCACGAGGGGCGCGATCGCGTCCTCCATGGCGCGCTGCTTGTCGGAAAGCCAGCCGGTGGCCTCGTCGGCGTGGGAACTCATCGAGGGGGGCGAGCGTACCATCCCCTGTCTCGATCGGCCCTGGACGGACCGGGTACCCGTCCGTTCGGGCGACTCGACGCTCCGGGGGCGAATGCGCATCCTTCAGGCAGGCGTGTACGACCACTCCCACATCACCGGGCTCGCGAAGGCCCCGAATGCGAACACCCGCTTCGCCACGACGGGCCCGCGCCTCGAGGCCGAGTGGCTGGACGAGGCCTACCGCCGCGCGCGCGATCTCGACACCTCGCCGATGACCGCGGCCGGCGTGCGCCTGGTGTGGTGGCGCGGGGACGAGCTGGGGTGGCACGATCTCGTCGCCCACCCGCACGCGTACGCCGTCGTCGGACGGCACACGAAGTGCGACGTAGTGTTGCCGAGCGATCCGGCCGTCGCGCTGCGTCATCTCCTGTTGCGCGCCACGACGCTGGACGACGGTTCGCCGGTGCTGCGGGTGCTGGACCTCCGGACGGGGCTCGGCTTTCACCTGGACGACGACGCCGAGCGACGCGCGCTGTTGGCGACGGGGCCGCTGGCGCTGAGGTTGGGGCGCTACGCGCTCGTGGCCCTCCCTTCCCGGGCCGAGCTACCGGAGACGCGTCCCTCGCCCGAGATCGTCGAGGCGCCTCGCATGCCGACTCACTCCGGTAAAACGGGATCTCTGCGCACCAGCGTGACGACGCTTCCCCCCGCGCCGATGCTGGAGGAGGTGGTGCGGGAGGTCGCCGCCGCCGGCCACTCGAAGTTGACGCTCCGGCGCGGCAGCGCGTCTGCCAGCGTGGAGCTACCCGACGCGGCGCTCGACGCCGGGGTGCTCGTGGGGCGGGCCTATCGCTGCGAGGAGCGGCTGCGGTCCGTGCTCACCGAGAGCGTGTCACGCGTGCATCTGCTCCTGCTGCGGGAGCACGGCGCCGTGTGCGCCTTCGACTGCGCGTCGACGCAGGGCGTGTACGCGGACGGCGAGCGGGTGCGGCGCGTGCGTCTGCCCGACGCGGGGGGCACCCTGCGCCTCGCCACGAAGGATCCGGTGACCCTCGAATGGCACCCGCGCGCTTCGCTGGCGTGACCACCCGCGTGTACTAGGCTGGCGGCCACCATGGCCAAGCGTTTCAAGGCCGCCGTCATCGGCGGCAGCGGATACGGCGGGGCCGAGCTCGTCCGGCGCCTCCTTCTTCACCCGGAGGTGGAGCTCGTGCGGGTCGCGTCCATCGACTTCGTCGGCGAGCCGCTATCGGCGGTGCACCCGAATCTCGAGGGGCAGACGGAGCTGAAGTTCGAGGGGCTCTCGCCGGCCGAGGCAGCGCGCGGGATGGACGTCGTCCTCCTCGGGCTCCCGCACAAGGTGAGCGCCGGGAAGGCGCAGGAGATCATGCAGACGGGGGCGCGCATCGTGGACCTGTCGGGCGATTTTCGCCTGCGTGATCCCGATGTCTATGAGAAGTACTACGGCGCGAAGCACCCTTGCCCGGAGGAGCTCACGAAAGGGACGTTCGTCTACGGTCTGCCCGAGCTCCACCGCGAGGTCATCCAGCGGGCGAAGTACGTGGCATCGCCGGGCTGCTTCGCGACGACCATCGAGCTGGCGCTGCTGCCGCTGGCCAAGGCGGGGCTTCTGGCGGGCCCGGTCGAGGTGGTGGCGATCACGGGCTCGAGCGGGAGCGGCATCGCGCCGAGCGCAGGGACCCACCACCCGGTGCGCACGAACAACCTCAAGACCTACAAGCCACTCGAGCACCAGCACATCCCGGAGATCACGCAGACGCTGGCCGACGCGGGTGCAAAGGGAGTGACGCTCCGCTTCGTGCCGGTGAGCGCGCCGCTGTCGCGCGGGATCTTCGCCACCTGCTTCGCGCACGTCGACGAGAGAGTCGACGCGGCGGCGGTGAAGAAGCTCTACGCCGAGACGTTTGCGCGCGAGCCCTTCGTGCGCGTGCCGGCGAGGCGACTGCCGGAGGTCGTCGCCGTGAAGGGGACGAACTACGCCGAGGTGGGGGTCGTGCCGGGTGACGTGGCCGACGGCAAGCGGGTCATCGCGTGCTTCGCGGCCACAGACAACCTGGTCAAGGGCGGCGCCGGGCAAGCCATCCAGTCGATGAACCTGATGCTGGGGCTCGACGAGAGGCTGACGCTCGAAGACCCGGGTGGCTGGCCATGAGCGCCTACGTCGTCATCAAGCTCGGAGGCGAGGTGGTGGCTTCCGCGCACATGGCGGCCATCGCGGCGGACATCGCCGAGATGCAGGCGCGGGGGGAACGGGTGGTCGTCGTCCACGGCGGAGGGCCGCAGGCGACGGACCTGCAGAAGAAGCTCGGGCAGACGCCGAAGATCGTGGCGGGGCGGCGCATCACCGACGCCGAGACGCTCGACGTGATGAAGATGATCGTGGCCGGCAAGGTGAACGTCGACGCCTGCGCCGCGCTGGTCGCCGCGGGGGCCAGGCCGGTGGGGCTACACGGGGCGAGCGCCCTCGCGGTCGCGGCCGTAAAGCGGCCGCCGCGCATCGTGACAGGCGGAGGTCCGGACCCGATCGACTTCGGGCTCGTGGGCGACGTGACCGGGGTCAACGAGGAGCTGCTCGAGCTGCTCTCCGTCGCGGGCTACGTCCCGGTCATCGCTTCCCTCGGCGCTGACGCCGCGGGGAACGTCTACAACATCAACGCCGACGTCGTCGCCAACCGGCTCGCGATCGCACTCGACGCGAAGGCACTCGTCCTGGTGAGCGACGTGCGCGGTGTGCTGCGCGACGTGAGCGATCCCGGCTCACGCATCGCCCGTCTCTCCGTGGCCGACGGCCGCAAGGCCATCGCCGACGGCGTCGTCACCAAAGGGATGATCCCCAAGCTGGAGGAGTCGTTCGCCGCGATCGCCGAGGGCGTGAACGCGGTGCACGTCGTCGGCCGCCTGGAGCGCGGCCAGCTCGCACGCGAGGTCGCCGAGCCCGGGAGCGTGGGGACGGTGCTCGTCGCCTGAACGTGGTGGCGGGTCGCCGCCAGAATCCCTCACCCTCCCCCCGGTCCTGCGTTCGGCACGGGGGGGCTGGTGGGGTGGGGTTCAGCCGCCGGCCTTGCCGCTGGCGCTCGCGCTACCGCTCGCGCTGCCGCCGCTGACGCTGCCCTGAACGCTGACCGACACGCTGACGTTGGCCTGGATGCCCGTCGCCGCGTCGATGGCGCCCTTGAAGGGCGACGCAACGCAAGCGATGAGGGCCGCACCGGCGATCTTGTCGCTGGTCGCGGTCTTCACGACACCCTCCACGCCCTCGACGACCGCCTTCACGCTGCCGATGATCTGCCCGACGTTCTTCGCCAGGCCGATGGCGGTGTTGAGCACCATCGGGAGATCGTTCTCGAGAACGGTCTGGAACTTCGTCGCCGCGCCGGCGTCCGCCGCGCCGATGATGTGCACGAGGATGTGCGGCGGCGTGCACGAGGCGTTCGCCTGCACATGCGCGTCGCACTTCGCCTTGCAGTCCGCGCTCATCGACGGCGGCTTGACGGTGCCCGTGCACTTGGGCGCCTCCATCTTGGCCGTGCAGGTGCCCGTGCAGGTGCCCTTGCAGCTGGCCGAGCCGCTCAGCTTGCAGTCGCCCCCGCACTTGCCCTTGCAGGTGCCCTTGATGTTGCCCGAGCACTTGCCCTCGCACTTGCCGGCGCACGAGGCGCCGCTGCTCGACTTGCCGTCGCACTTGCCCGTGCAGTTGCCGGAGCAGGAGCCGCTGATGTCGGCATCGCACGAGCCGTCGCACTCGCCCGAGCACGCCGCCGCCGCGCTCATCTCGCAGTCGCCGGAGCACTGGGCGCCGCAGGTGCCCTGGAGCTTGCCGCCTTCGCAGGTGATGTCCGCGCCGCCCGGCTTCACCGTGGCGTCGCAGCTCGCGCCGCAGTCGCCGTAGGCGTTGATGTCGAGACCGCACTGCGGCGGGTCGACGTCGAGGGTGACCTTCGCGGCGGCGCCGAGCTTGGCCTTGGTGCTGCCGATGATCGTGGCGGCGGCCTTGCACGCGTCCTGGGCGTTCTTGTACGTGTTCGTGTCGCCGAGGTCCGTCGCGATCTTGCCGCAAGCCGTGGTGAGGTCCGCGTCGACCTTGTCGGCGAGGATCTTCATCTCCACGGCCGCGCCCACGCCTGCCTTCACCTTGGCGGCGACGTCGGGCTTGAGCTTGAAGCTCCCCGCGAAGTCGAACTTGGCGATCTCGTCCGGCTTGGACATATCCGGGCAGCTCGGGATGCCCGGAAGGCCGCCGGGCAGCTTGGGCAGGGCACCGCAGTTGACAATGAACGGAGCGGACAGCCCCGCGAAGACAACCGGCCACGATACGCTTCGCCAGATTTTGCGATTCATCGTCGTTCCATCCTCCTAGAAGACCTTCACCCCGCCCGACGCCGGCCCGTGCGGCACACCTAGGCCCCGCTCGCCCCGTTCGGTCGCTCGCGGGATTACCACGTTCGCGACCCGGTAAGCCAGCCTATGTCGACGGGTGCGCGGGCCACGCACCAGGCCGCCGCCGTGGTAAGGCATCGGCGTGCGCATCGCGGTGTGCGACGTCGGCCTCGGCAATCTGCGAAGCGTCGAGCGCGCGTTGCACGCAGCGACGCGAGGGCTGCGCGTCGACGTCGAGGTGACGGGCGACCCCGGACGCGTGCGAACGGCGGACCGGCTGGTGATGCCCGGGCAGGGCGCCTTCGGCGAGTGCGTGAGGGCGCTCGGCGGTGCGCTCGGCGATGCGGTCCGCGAGCACGTTCGCAGCGGAAGGCCGTATCTGGGCATCTGCCTGGGCCTGCAAGTGCTCTTCGACTCGAGCGAGGAATCGCCCGGCTGCGCCGGCCTGGGCGTGCTCGAAGGGGAGGTCGTGCGCCTGCCGGGGGGCATCGACGAGGCGACCGGCGGCCGCCTGAAGATCCCGCACATGGGCTGGAACGAGGCGGAGCCGGAGGCCGCGCATCGTGGGCTTCTATCGGGCGCGTCGCAGCACTTCTACTTCGTCCACAGCTTCGTCGTGGTGCCGAGCGATCGAGCCGTCGTCGCGGGGACGACGGAGTACGGGAGCACGCGCTTCGTGAGCGCCGTGCACCGCGAGAACGTCTTCGCGTGTCAGTTTCACCCGGAGAAGAGCCAGCGCGCAGGCCTCGCGCTGCTCGAGAGGTTCGCGGCGTCGTGATCGTGGTGCCTGCCATCGACCTGCTGGGAGGCAAGGCGGTGCGCCTGCGACAGGGGCGTTATGACGACGTGACGGTCTACGACGAGGACCCCGAGGGGCGCGCGCGCGGCTGGAGCGGCAAGGTGCCACTCCTCCACGTCGTCGATCTGGAAGGGGCGAAGGCCGGAGCCCCCGCGCAGCGAGAGGCTGTGGGGGCGATCCTCCGGGCCTTCGCGGGGGACGTCCAGGTGGGCGGAGGCGTGCGGACGCGCGAGAGCTTCGCGGCGTACCGAGCGCTGGGGGCCGCGCGCGTGGTCCTCGGGTCGGCCGCGGTCAGCGATCCGGCGCTGGTCCGCGCGCTCGCTTCCGAGGAGCCGGGGCGCGTCGTAGTCGCCGTGGACGCGCGCGACGGGTACGTCGCGATCGACGGATGGACGCAGGCGACGCGCGTTCGCGCGGTGGATCTGGTCCGGACGATGGCGGACGTGCCGCTCGCGGGCGTGCTCTACACCGACGTCACTCGCGACGGCACGGGCGTCGGACCGAACCTGGAGGCGACCGCCGAGCTGGCGGCGCTGACCCGCGTCCCGGTCATCGCCTCGGGCGGCGTGGGCTCGCTCGACCACCTGCGCGCCCTGGCCGCGCGAGGCGTCGCGGCGTGCATCGTGGGTCGCGCGCTCTACGAGGGGGCGTTCACGCTCGACGAGGCGTTGGCGGCCGCGCAGTAGGGGTCGAGGCGCTCAGACGCCGACGGGGTGCCAGACCGTCTTCGTCTCGAGAAAGCGCTCGATGAACCCGAGCCCTTGCCCGGCATCGGACGGCAACCGCTCCGTCTCGTCGTGTCCGTGTGTACGCACGCGCTTGACGTTTCCGCTCCCCTCGCGCTCCGCCGCGGCGCGAAGGTCCGCGTCGGCGCTCCACACGTCCATGGCCACGACCTCCCGGTGCTTGGCAAGGTGCGGCGCCATCTCGCTCGCTTGACCGGTGAGCAGGTTGACGACACCGCCGGGGAGATCGCTCGTCGCCAGGCACTCGCACCAGACCACCGCCGTCCGCGGATCCTCGCTGCCGGCCACGACGACGCAGGTGTTGCCACCGGCGATGAGGGGTAGCACCGTCGACAGGAGACCGAGGAGCGCCGGCCGTTCGGGGGCGACGACGGCCACGACCCCCATCGGCTCGGGCCAGCTGAAGCCGAAGTGCGGACCCGCCACGGGATTGAGAGAAGCGACGAGGGCCTGGTACTTGTCGCAGAAACCCGCGTAGTAGACGGCACGGTCGATGGCGCCCTCGACCTCGCGAGCCGCTTGCTCGGCGTCCTGCCCGCCCCGCTCGAGCGAGGTGGCCAGCTCGTCGCGGCGCGACTCCATCACCTCCGCGAGGCGGTAGAGGATCTGCCCGCGGTTGTACGCCGTGCGCGCGGCCCATCCGTCGCCGGCGTTCTTGGCCGCGAGGACCGCGTCGCGCGCGTCCTTGCGCGAGCCGCGCGGCACGTTGACGACGTCGGGATCGGCGCTGCCGGCGACGCTGGCGCCGCGCGACTGGAAGTACCGTCCGCTCTCGGAGCGGATGAACGCCCCGCCGACGTACATCTTGTAGGCCTTGTTGACCGTGACGCGCGCGCCGGGGTCGAAGCCCTCGACCTCCGCAGCCCCTGCGTGCGTGACTGCGCGGGACTCGTGCGGCGCGTTGGCCTGCGCTGCGTGGATACCCAGCCTCTCGGTGGTCGTGCGGCGCGTGCTCATGCGAGCTCCGTGTAAGCGAGCAGGCCTTGGCGCCCGCCCTCGCGGCCGAAACCGCTCTCCTTGTATCCGCCGAACGGCGAGGAGGGATCGAACTTGTTGTACGTGTTTCCCCAGACGACTCCCGCTTTGAGGCGCTGCGCCATCCAGAAGATCTTCGCTCCCTTGTCGGTCCATATCCCCGCCGACAGGCCGTACATCGTGTTGTTGGCCTTCTCGATGGCTTCGTCGGGGGTGCGGAAGGTCATCACCGAGAGCACCGGGCCGAAGATCTCCTCGCGGGCGATGCGCGACGACTGGGCCACGCCCGTGAAGAACGTCGGGGCGAAGAAGTAGCCCTTGGTGGGGAGAGCGCACGGCGCGGTGTGCCGCTCCGCCCCCTCCTCCTCGCCGGCAGCGACGAGCTCGCGGATCTTCTCGAGCTGCATCTTCGAGTTGATGGCCCCGACGTCGGTGTTCTTGTCGAGCGGATCGCCGACACGGAGGGTCGCGATGCGGTCCTCCAGCTTGCGGACGACCAGATCGTGCACGCTCTCCTCGACGAGGAGGCGCGAGCCGGCGCAGCAGACGTGCCCCTGGTTGAAGTAGATGCCGTTGATGATCCCCTCGATGGCCTGATCGAGGGGCGCGTCGGCGAAGACGACGTTCGCCGCCTTGCCCCCGAGCTCCAGCGTCAGCTTCTTCTTCGTGCCGGCGACCGCGCGCTGGATCCGCTTTCCGACGTCGGTAGAGCCGGTGAAGGCGACCTTGTCGACACCCGCGTGGGCCGCCAGCGCCGCCCCGGTCGCCCCGGCGCCCGTGACCACGTTGACCACGCCCGGCGGCAGCTCCGCTTCCTCGATGATGCGCGCGAGGAGGAGCGCCGTGAGCGGCGTCGTCTCCGCCGGCTTGAGCACCACCACGTTCCCGCACGCGAGCGCCGGAGCGAGCTTCCACGCCGCCATGAGCAGCGGGAAGTTCCACGGGATGATCTGCCCCGCGACGCCGAGCGACCGCCACGCGCGCCCCTGGAAGGCGTAGTCGAGCTTGTCGGCCCAGCCAGCGTGATAGAAGAAGTGCGCCGCCGCCAACGGCAGGTCGACGTCGCGCGACTCCTTGATGGGCTTTCCGCCGTCCATCGACTCGACGATGGCGAGCTCCCGCGACTTCTCTTGAATCGCGCGGGCGATGCGGAAGAGGTACTTGGCGCGCTCGCCGCCGCGCATCTTCGACCAGTACCGGTCGTAGGCACGGCGCGCCGCCTGGACGGCGTCGTCCACGTCGCGCTCGTCCGCTTCGGCCACTTCGGCCAGCTTCTCCTCGGTGCTGGGGCTCGAGGTATCGAAGTACTTGCCGCTGCGGGGCGCGACCCAGCGCCCGCCGATGAAGAGCTCCTGCCTCGGGGCGATGTGGACGTGGTCAGTCGCCTCGGGCGAGGGCGCGTATTCCCATGCACGACCGAAATCGAGCGCAGGGACGACCGCGTCGCCTTCACTGGTCTTCTTCAGCTCTCCGCTCATGGCCAATCAATCCTTCGAGAAGTCTTCGGAGGCCTGGTACGCGCCCGTCCGCTCTTTTTCGAGCTGCATGAGGACGTCGTTCAGGAGCGCGCTGGCGCCGAAACGGAAGAGGTCCGGCGTGAGCCACGCATCGCCCAGCGTCTCCTTGACGAGAACGAGGTAGTGGAGCGACTGCTTCGCCGTACGCACGCCGCCTGCCGGCTTCATCCCGATGCGGCGACCGGTCGCGTAATAGTGATCGCGGATGGCCTCGAGCATCACCAGGGTGACGGCGGGCGTCGCCGCGGGTTGCACCTTGCCGGTCGACGTCTTGATGAAGTCACCGCCGGCGGCGATGCCAATCTCGCTGGCCTTGCGCACGACGTCGTAGGAGCCGAGCTCGCCGGTCTCGAGGATCACCTTGAGGTGCGCGCTGCCGCACGCCTCCTTGGTGGCGGCGATCTCGTCGAACACCTTGGCGTAGTCGCCGGAGAGCATCGCCCCGCGGTCGATGACCATGTCGATCTCGTCGGCCCCGAGCTCCACCGCGCGGCGCACGTCGGCGAGCTTCACGTCGAGCGGCGACTGCCCACTGGGGAACGCCGTGGCGACGCTGGCCACCTTCACGTTCGAGCCGGCGAGGGCGCGCTTGGCCGTGGCGACGAGGTTCGGATAGACGCACACCGCGGCGCAGGGCCCGATCGTCCCGTCGCTGTCGAGCGGCGAGAGCGCCTTGCGGCACATCTGCCGGACCTTCCCGGGGGTGTCTTTCCCCTCCAGCGTCGTCAGGTCCATCATCCGGACCGCGAGCTTCAGGCCGGCCACCTTGGCGCCCTTCTTCAGCGAGCGCTTGCCGAGGGACGCTGCGCGCTCCTCGACGGCGACCTGGTCGACGGGGGGCGGCGGCGGATAGAAGAGCGGGTACGGCGCGGCGCGCGCGCTCGCCCCGTACCGCGAAAGCGTGGAATCCTGCGAGCTCACGCGGGCGACCTTAGCAGACGGGCCGCCCTCGGCACACCGCACCGGGGTGCGGAACCTTTACGGCTTCGCTGCGACCGTCGCCTCGACCTTGGCGCGCTTGCGGCGACGCCGGGCGGCCTCGGCCTGCTTCTTCCGGCGCTTGACGCTGGGCTTCATGTAATGGCGGCGCATCTTGAGCTCGCGAAGCACGCCCTCGGACGCGAGCTTCCGCTTGAGCATCTTGATGGCGCGCTCGATACCGCGGTCGCTGACGACGACCTCGAGAGGCTTGCACTGAATCGCTTCGCTAGGCATGAGAGGGTGCGCGGTTTACCACAGGCCGCACCGGCGCGCCAAGGAGCGAGTTTACTTCTTCCTTGCGGCCTTCTTCGGGGCCTTCTTTGCGGCTCCGCGTTCCCGTCCGGACGGGGCGGGGGCCGCGACGGCTGCCTTGGGGGCGGCCGCGCCCTTCACGAAGTACGTCGTCGCCCGCTTCTGCCCCGACTTGCCGAGCCGCCCGCCGTCGACCGCCTCCTTCAGAGGGCGGGGCAACTCCTTGGACTGGAGGCCGAGCTTCTGACGGATCTGTTCCGCGCGCAGACCCTTGGGGCTCGCGCGGAGCAAGCCGACGATGCTCTCGATGACCCCGGCGATGTCGCCCGCCGAGCGGCGCGCCAGGCGTCCTCCGCGGCGAGGCTTGCTGGCTGCCGGGGCGGCCGCGGCTCGGGGTGCCGGGGCGCTCGGCGCGCGGCTCAAGGCCGCCGCGCGGGGCGCCGCGACGCGACGACCGCCGCCCGTCGACTCGGCGAGCAGGTCCTCGATCGACGCGGAACGGATGGCGTGAAGAACCTCGTTCGCGAACGAGGAGGCGAGCTCGTCGAGCTTGCTGCGGAGCGATGAGGGCATGCGCTGGGTGATAACCGCCTATGGCGAATTCGGTCAATCGCTTTCCATGCTAGAAGCCGTCGTCCCGGACGACGCCGCCTCGCGGCGTCCAAAGAGCCGAAGTGGCGGAATGGCAGACGCAGCGGATTCAAAATCCGCCGTTCGAAAGGGCGTGAGGGTTCGAGTCCCTCCTTCGGCACTACAGCATGGAGGACTCGAACCCTGCGACCTGAGGTGGGTTCGAGTCCCTCCTTCGGCACTGCAGCATGGAGGACTCTATCGGAGCGCCAGCGCCGTGATGACGACCGCGGCGACGACGACCGCGATGGCGAGCACGATGGGGACGAGCTTTCGCGTCGTCGTCTGGGCGCTGTGAAGGCCGCTCGGCGGGACGGCGGCGGGGGCGAGGACGGCAGGCAGGCGGGCGCCGGGGAGCGCAGAGGGACGCGCCTGGTCGTCCGCTGTCCAGAAGCTCGAGCGCGACAGGAGGGGCTCGGCCACGCCACGACCCCCCGGCGCGCTGGCCTCGGCTATCCATGCGATCTGGCGCGCACGCTCGGCGGCGAAGAGCTCGCGCATGACCTCCGCCATGACCTTGCCGTCGACGGCACCTCCTAGACGACCTTCGGGAGTCTGTGCCGTGTGATTCACACGGCCGACGAACGCGTCGAGCTCTCTGGCCAGCTCCGCCGCCGTGGATTGCCTATCGTCGGGATCGCGCGACAGCGCGCGACGCAGGACGGCCCAGAGCGCCGGGGGGAATCCGTCGACGAGGAGGCGCGGGTCGGGCACCTCGGCGGCGTGAACGCGCTCGAGCGTCTTCACGTCGTCGGTGTGCTTGAAGAGACGACGATCGCACGCCAGCTCCCACAGCGTCGTGCCCAGCGCGAAGATGTCCGTCCGCCGATCGACCGGCGCGCCGACCGCCTGCTCGGGCGACATGTACGCGACCTTGCCCTTGATGACGCCCGCGGCCGTCTTCGATGCGCGATTGGCCGCCTTGGCCAGACCAAAGTCGATGATCTTGATGTCGCCGTCGTAGGTCACGAAGATGTTCGTCGCGTTGACGTCGCGATGGACGATGCCGAGCGGCTTCTCCTGTCCCGGCTCCCCCTCGCGCAGCTCGTGGGCGTAGTGAAGCCCCTCCGCGACGCGCGCGCCTATCCAGGCGATCATCTCGTAGCGAAGACGCACCCCGCGGGCCCGGCAGCCCTCCCAGACGCTCCACAGCGACTGTCCGACGAGGAGCTCCATGGCGATGAAGGCCTGCCCCCCCTCGTTGCCGAGCTCGTGGTAGCGGACGATGTTCGGGTGACGAAGGTGTGAGACGATCCTCGCTTCGTCGAAGAGCATCGTCAGAAAGTCTTTGTTGCGCGCGAACTCCTCGCGAATCCGCTTGATGGCGACGATCTCCCCGTCGTCCCGCCGGGCCATGTAGACCGCGGCCATGCCCCCGTCGGCGATCTTGGCCAGCACGTGGTAACGGCCGACGCGCGCCGGCGGTGGCAGGCTGGGGCCGTTGGCGTTCACTGGAGGCGCAACGTACCAAAGGGCGGCCATCCCTCAACCGTCGTAGGATGCGAGCCTCATGAAGACGCCCGCCCGGGTCGCGCCGTTCGCCTCCTCACTGTGCCTCGTGCTGCTTGCGTTGTTGCCGCTGCCCGGCTGCAAGGATCAGGCAAAAGAGAGCGCCGCCCACGCCGCGGAGAACGCGACCGACATGGCCGCGCTCGTCGACAAGGACGTCGGCGAGGTCGAGCGCGGCATGCCGGAAGGAGCCAAGCGCCTGGCCCCGCTGGTCGCCGGCACCGCCGATCCCAAGCAGGACGTGGCGGGCGTCCGCAAGGCGCTTCAGCGCGTGCGGCGCGACGTCATGGATCTCAGCATCGCCAAGTCGACCTTCTTCGCCCTCGCCGACGCCAACGGCGTCGCCATCCGCAACGACCTCGAGGAGGACGTGATGGCCGGGCAGAACCTCTTCGCGGTCTTCCCGGCGCTCGCCAAGGCCAGGGACGGGTACACGACGACGACCGGCATCTTTCCGAACGCGTCGACCAAGAACGGCCCCGACGAGGACTGGATCGCAGGCGTCCCGGTCAAGCAGGACAGCGGCGCGACCGGCGCCGTGTTCGTCACGGGCTGGACGTACCGCTTCTTCGCGCGCCACCTGCAAGAGTCACTGAAGGATCGCCTCACCGACGCGGCGAGGAAGACCGGCACCGAGGGGAAGATCCCCGTCTTTTACGTCGCGGTCTTCGACAAGAGCGGCGTCTACTCCGCGCCCCTCACCCCGGTGGTCGACGAGAAGGCGCTCACCGAGCAGGACCTCGTCGGCAAGACCGCCGCCGGCGCCGCCCAGGGGACGCTTGCCCTCACCGATCGCGCCTTCGGCTGGGCCGCCGTGCGCACGCCGAAGCTCGCGCCGGACACCGGCGTCGTCGTGCTGCGAAGCGAGCTGTGACGCGGCGCTAGGCGCCTTCGCGGGCGCGGCCGAAGCTGTGAATGCCCCAGGCGAGCAACGCCCAGCCGAGGACGACGACGACCCCGCCCACGATCTGCTGGGCATGCGTGCGCGAGGAGCCGTCGGTCCCGACGACCGGCGCGGCGCCGGCGATGGCGATGCCCAGCGCCGTGGCGAAGGCGCCCGCCGCGAGCGGACGTCGGGGGCTCACGGCCAGCCCTCGTGCTCGGCGCGGCGCAGGATGTCCTTGGTCGCCAGCATCAGCTTCTGCTCGGCGGCGATGCTCGTCGACGTGTGCGACTCGCCGGCGAGGTCGTCCTGCATGTAGTCGGCGGCGAAGAGCAGGGCTGCGTGGACGTCGTCGTCATCCCCGTTGCCGCGCACGACGATGATGGCGTCGGGGTCGCGGCGCTTGGGGAGGTTATCCCCCAGCTTGTCGGCGTCTTGCCAGGTGATGTAGGCGATGCCGAAGCGCTTGTCCTTGGCGGCGATGTCGAGCTTGAGCTCGGCGTCGTTGGCACCGAACTTGATGATGCGGTTGCGCACCGGCTCGTGGCCGAGCTCGCGGAACACCTTGGCCATCACCGATACGGCGTGCGGCTCGTCGAGCGGACGCAGGATGGTCGGCGCTCTGGGAGGCCCGTCTCCGCAACCGACGACGGGGCCCGCGCACACCGCCGCGACGGTCAGGAGCATGGCTCGACCAAACACCGCTCCAAACGCTAGCTTATGGGCCAGCCAGCGCGCTAGTTTCTGCTGATGCCCCGCTTCGCCGCCATCGACGTGGGCTCCAACGCGCTCCGGCTGCGCATCATCGAGGCGTCGGCCCCTTCGAACGGCCCCGCGAAGGACCAGCTGCCTCTTCTTCCCGAGCGCGACGGCATCGGTCCATGGCGCGACCTCGCCACGCTGAGGTCGCCAGTGCGCCTCGGCGCCGAAGTGTTCCAGTCCGGTCGCCTCGCCCCCGCATCCATCGGCCAGGCGTGCGACGCGCTGCGCGAGTTCCGCGCCGAGATGGACCGCGCCAAAGTGGACGCGTATCGAGCAATCGCCACCAGTGCCGTGCGCGAGGCCAAGAACGGAGCAACGCTGGTCGAGCGGGCGCGCCGCGAGGCCAACATCGAGCTCGAGACGATCGAGGGCATCGAAGAGGCGCGCCTCATCCAGCTCGCGGTCACGCGGCGCATCCCCGTGGGCGAGCAGCGCGCGCTTCTCGTCGACGTGGGGGGCGGCTCGACGGAGGTGACCCTCCTCGAGCACGGGCAGGCGGTCGTGACCATGTCGCTGCCGCTGGGCACCGTGCGCATCCTGGAGGCGTACCTCAAGGGCGTGAAGACGGTAGACCGCCGCCGGGAGCGCCTTCTCGAGGAGGCCATCGACCGCGCGCTCGGCGAGGTGCTGCCCAAGCTCGGCAAGGTCGACGTGCTCATCGGCACGGGCGGCAACGTCGACACGCTGTTCGACCTTTGCCCCGCCAAGGGCCGCGCCATCGACGTGGCCGCGGCCAAGGCCCTCTTCAAGAAGATGTGCGGCATGTCGAACAGCGAGCGGCGCGATACGTGGCAGCTCCGCCCCGACCGGGCCGACACTCTGCTGCCGGCGGCGGCCATCTTCCTCCGCCTGGCGAAGAAGCTCGAGCAGACGACCATCCTCGCCCCCGGCGTGGGCCTCGCGGCGGGCATCCTCGAGGAGCTCGTCGACAAGTTCTTCCACGTGTGGGATTCGGCGGGCGAGGCCGAGCGGGTGCTCGACGCGTGTACGCGCCTCGGTCGGCACTACCACTTCGACGAACCGCACGCGAAGCACGTGATGCGCTTTGCCGCGCAGCTCTTCGACGATCTCCACAGCGTCCACGCCTTCGGCGAGCGCGACCGGCTACTGCTCCGCGCGGCCGCCGTCCTCCACGACATCGGCGACTACATCCACTACAGCGGCCACCACAAGCACAGCTACTACCTCATCCAGCACGCGGACATCATGGGCCTCACGCCCGATGAGCGAGGCATCGTGGCCAACATCGCGCGCTACCACCGCAAGGGGCCGCCCGACACGACGCACCCGAACTTCCGCGACCTCACCAAGGAGGCGCGCGGCAAGGTCCGCGGCCTGGCGGCCATCCTCCGGCTCGCCGACGCGCTCGACCGCGAGCACAAGCAGAAGATCGAGAGCGTGCGCGCGGCGGTCGATCGTAGCGCGGGCAACGTGACGCTGTTCCTCCGCGGAGAAGACGACCGCGAGCTCGAGGAGTGGACGGTGGGTGGCAAGGCGACGCTCTGGCGCGACGAGTACGATCTGGACGTCGCCATCGCCAAGGCCGAGGCCCCGTGAAGAGAGGGGCGTTCCTGCTTATTCCTCTCTGGGGCTGCGCGTCGTCGAGCGTCCCCGATCCGCACGCGGCGGCGCAGGCCTACGCCAACGCGGCGACTCGCGGTGATGCGGACGCGCTCTACGCGATGATGTCGACGACCGCGCAGCAAGCGAGGAGCCGCGACGACGTGAAGCGGATGATCGCCGAGGAGCACGACGAGCTGGCGCAGCAAGGCAAGGAGCTCGGCCGGCCCGACGTGCGCGTCGAGGCCACGGCGCGGCTCCGCTACGCGGACGGCGAAGAAGCGGCCCTGGAGCTGCGCGAGGGGCAGTACTGGGTGACGGCGGCCGGCGCCCTGCCCGGAGGCGCGCGAACACCAGAGGAGGCCCTCGAGCAGCTGCGGCGCGTGCTGGCGCGGCGGAGCTACGCGGGGCTCATGCGGGTGCTGTCGCCGGCCACGAGGGCCGCGATGGAGAACGACCTTCGCGCGCTGGTCGAGGGCCTGAACGAGCCGGGCACGCTCCCGGTGAAGGCCAACGGCGACGCGGCGGTGGTGAGCGTCCCGGGCGGCCACCAGGTGAAGCTGAAGCGCGAGGGCGGCGTGTGGCGGGTCGAGGACTTCGACTAGAGCGCCGGTATCTTCAGGCCGAGAAGGCAGGGCGTGCCATCCTCCCGCGGTGGCCGACGAGGCGCTCTCTACACTGGCGGAGTCCCTGCATGCGCTCGGCGCGCGGACCGCTCCGCGGGTGGACGGCTGTGACTTCGAGCTCCGCGGAATCGCAGGACATGTCGTGCTGGGCGAGCGAGACGACCCCCCGGGCGCGAGAGCTGCACCTCAGCAAGCGAAGGACGTGGACCGATCCTGACGTGGTCGCGCTCATGGTCGGCCTCTGCGTCGGAGTACGCGAGCGGGTCGATAGACTGCCGCTGGAGATGGCGCGGCGGCGCGAGCCGGCCGGCTTCCGCGATGCGACGCGTGGGCCGGCGATGTCGAGCGACGCCGAGGCGCAGGCGCGTGCAGAGCTCGAGGCCGTGGAGGACGTACGCCGGACACGCCGTCAGAGCGCATCGGCCAACGTCGGCCTCGTGGTCCTCGGCGTGGTGGTGCTGGGGGTCTTGCTCGAGTGGATCGCACACCGCTGACCGTTCGCGATCGCCCCTCCCCTCGGCTACAAGGAAGGGCGTGCGCTCTCGCCCCCTCGCGCTCGTCGCGCTCGCGCTGCTGCTCGGGCTGGCGCTGGTCCTGCTGGCGCCGCGACCCGCGCACGCCTTCGGCGACCTGGGTGCGTTCGACCCGCGTGTGCTCCTGACGGGCAACCAGACGGGCCCGGCTCGCTCGACGGCGCCGGCGCGGTGGTCGTGGGAGCTGGTCCAGCGGACGAGCGCCCCCGCGCGGCTGCGGCCGAGCCTCGTACGCGCCGACGATCCGGCCATCGTCGACGCCCCCTTCCTCTACTGGAGCGGCGACACGGAGGTCGCGCCGCTGACGAGCGCGGAGCTGACGGGGCTACGGCGGTTCTTCGCGCTGGGCGGCGTGCTCCTCGTCGACGACGCCGCCCCGGGGCCGCGCGGGGAGCAGAGCATCTTCGCGCGCAGCGCCCGCCGCGAGATCGCGCGCGCCTTGCCCGACACCATCCCCGTCACCCTCGGCGTGGACCACGTGCTCTTCCGCACGTTCTACCTCCTCCGCCGCGCCGAGGGACGCGTGGAGGGGCCGGCGTCGCTCGACGCCATCGTGCGCGGCGGCCAGGCTCAGGTGATCTTCAGCGCGCACGACCTCGGCGGAGCGCTCGCGCGCGGCGCCACGGGCACGTGGGAGCAGCCCGTCCTGCCGGGCGGCGACGTCCAGCGAGAGCGCGCCATCCGCCTCGCCGTGAACATCGCGATGTACGTCCTCTGCTCCAACTACAAGGACGACCAGGTCCACGCTCCCTTTCTCATGCGCCGGCGCGCCCTGTCGACGCCGTGACCGGGAGCTCCTGACACGATGCTCTCCACGCACCTCGGACCGTCGGGCGATCTCGCCTCGTGGGCCGTCTGGCTCGCGACGGCGCTGACGCTGGCAAGCTTTGCGATGCTGCTCGTCGAGATGCGGCGGCGCGAGCGCGGGGGCGTCGCGATCGCGCTGACGGGGCTCCTCGCGGTGGTGGCGTTGCTCGCCGCGGTGGTACGACCGGCTCGCGTGTCGGCGCGCGAGAGCGTCGTGGGGGCGCGCGTGGTCGTCCTGGCGGACACGTCGCGCTCGATGGCGCTCGAGCAACCGGGAGGCCCGCGGTGGCAGACGCGCGACCGGGCCCTCGAGGTCCTGGCCAAGGCCTCCTCGAACGCGCGCCTCACGGTGCTCGGTTTCGGAGAGGGACCGCCGGAGCCCATGCCGATGACGCTCAGCAACCGCGCGGGCGACGAGCTGACGACGCGCGCCTCTCGTAGCGATCTGGGGGCGGCGCTGCGCGCGCTCGCGGCTTCGCCGGAGGAGCGGCCGGCCGCGGTGATCGTCGTGAGCGACGGGCGGCTCGACGATCCGCCCGAGGACGAGTCGGAGGCGAGCCTGAAGGTGCTCGGCGACGCGCTGCACGTCCCGGTGGATACCGTCGCAACGACCCGGGAGGCGCCTGCGGATGCGAGCGTGCGGCGAGTGAGTGCCGCGGGGGCTGCGGTGGCGCACGTGCCCCTGCCGCTCCGGGTCGAGGTGGGCTGCGCGGGCGGCGTCGCCTGCGACGATCTGACGGTGACGGCGCACGAGCTGCGCGACGACGGACCGCCGGCGCTGCTGGCGTCGGGCATCGCGCACGTGAAGGACGGCAAGGCGGCCCTCGATCTCACGATCACTCTGGAGCGCGCGGGCGCGCGCATCGTCGAGGTGGCCGTCGTGCCGCCGCCGGGCGACACCATTCCCGCCAACGACCGCCGCCTCGTGACGTTCGACGTGGCGCGCGAGCGCGTGCGCGTGCTGCACGTGGCGGGGCGGCCGACGAACGACGTGCGCGCGCTGCGGCAGTGGCTGAAGAGCGACGCCTCGGTGGACGTGGTGGCATTCTTCATTCTGCGGACGCCGACCGACGACGTGCGCGCCACCCAGAACGAGCTGGCGCTCATCCCCTTCCCGGTCGACGAGCTCTTCACGGAGCACCTCCCCAGCTTCGACGCGATCGTGCTGCAGGACTTCGACGCGCAGCCCTATGGCCTCGAGAAGTACCTCCCCAACGTCGAGCGGTACGTGCGCGGGGGAGGCGGCCTGGTGATGGTGGGCGGGCAGAACTCGTTCGTGGCGGGCGGCTACGCGGGGACTCCGCTCGCGTCGGTCCTCCCCGTGGAGCTCGACGGCACGCCGGGCGCGACGAGCGCGGACACTTCGTCCTTCGTGCCGGACTGGACGCCCGAGGGTCGCGCGGCGCCACTGCTCTCGCTCCTTCGCGACGTCGTGGGCGACGAGCTGCCGCCGATGCCGGGCGCGAACGTACTGGGCGACGTGCGCCCCGGCGGCGTCGCGCTGTGGTCGCACCCGACCCGGACGACGAAGAGCGGCGCGAAGATGCCCGTGCTCGCCGTGGGTGAGGCGGGTGATGGGCGGACCATCGCGATGGGCGTCGACGGGGCCTGGGAGCTCGAGTTCTCGGCCCTCGCCGCGCGCACGGCGGGCCGCGGTCACGGCGCGCTTTGGGACGGGCTCCTCGGTTGGCTCATGCGTGACCCGCGGTTCGAGCCGGCGCAGGTCCAGGTGGTGGGTGGGTGCACGGCGGGGCTGCCGTCGAACGTGCGCGCGCGTCTCTTGCCGGCCGCACCGGGCAGCAAGCCTCAGACGGTGGTGCTCGACGTGACGCGCATCGACAAGCCGCGGGCGCCCGTGCACATAGAGCACTCGCGACCGGCCGACGCCGCGACGATCGAGCTCGCGCTCCCGCCGCTCGAGGCAGGCGGATACACGGCGCGGCTGCGCGTCGCCGGCGGAGGGGCGACTCGCCACGACTTCGCATGCGAGGCGGGCGGCGACGAGTGGGCCGATTCGCGCCCCGATCCGAAACGCCTCCAGGCGCTGGCCAGCGCTACCGGGGGGACGTTCGTCTACGCGAGCGACGTGGCCTCTCTCCCGCTCCCCAAGCCCACCGTGGTCAACGCGGAACGCCACGTGACGCCCCTCGCGCCGCCGTGGGCCTGGACGCTCGCCGCCGCTCTCCTCCTCGGCATCCACTGGATCGCGCGGCGCCGGAGCGGGCTATCGTGATGAGGTTCACGGGAAGACAGGAAGCGGTGACGAAGACGATGACCCTCCGACCTTCCCGCCTCCCCGTCTTCCTGTCGATTCTCCTCTCGCTCTCGTCGGCGCCGGCGCATGCGCTGGTGTGGCCGGACGTGGCGGAGCGTGTGGAGCGGGACCTCGCCGCGGCGGATCCGACGACCCGGAGGAACGCCGCGCGGGCGCTGACGGAGCTCGGACCGGGACGCGGGGGGCCGCTGGCGCTCGCGGCGCTGAGCGACGCGGACGACGACGTGAAGCTCGCGGCGGCGGAGGCGGCGATCCGGCTCAGGGCCGCGGGGGCGACCGACGCGGTGGTGGGGTGGCTCAACGCGCCGGACGCCCGGCTGCGGCGCAAGGCGTGCGAGGTGGCGCGGAGCCTGCCCGGACCTCGCGCGGTGGCGCCGCTGGGGCGGACGCTCGGCGATCCGGATCCCGAGGTTCGCGCGGCGGCAGCCGATGCGCTGGGGCACCAGGTGTCGACGGACGCGGTGCCGCCGCTCCTCGGACGCCTCGACGATCCCGCCCCGCCCGTGCGCATCCAGATCGTCGGCGCGCTCGCGCGTCTGGGCGATCCGCGCGCCGTCGTGCCGCTGGTCGGCAAGGTGCAGGACTCGTCGCCCGACGTGCGCGAGGCGGTGGCCCGCGCGCTGGGTGACCTCGGCGACCCGCGGGCGTCGTCGGCGCTGGTGCTCGTCCTTCGCGACCAGAACAACGACGTGAGACGCGACGCGCTCGCCGCGCTGGGTCGCATGAGGGCCGCGGACGCGGTGGACGCGATCGCGCCCTTCGCGACGGATCGCACCCCGGCGCTGCGCCTCGCGGGGCTGGCGGCCCTCGGGCGCATCGCGTCGGCGGACGCCGTGCGCGTCCTCGTCCAGGCGCTGGGAACGGGCGACGACGCGACGGGCTCGCTCGATCGCACGGCCGTGCGCGACGCCCTGGTCATGGCGGGTCCCGCGGCGGTCGCCCCGCTGCACGCGCTGATCGCCGGCTCGCCCTCCGCCGCGGCGGCGACGAGCGCCGCGTGGGTGCTGGGGGAGCTGAAGACGACCGCCGAGGCGCCGGCGATCGTGACGGCCATGCGACGCGGCGCGGTGCCAACCGCCGCGGCGCTCCACGCGCTGGCGGGAGCCGGGACGACCGCCGAGGTGCCCATCGTGCTGGAGTTCGTGGCGGACCCGAGCCCGATCGTGCGGGGCGAGGCGCTCGGCGCGGCGATGGCGCTGCTCGATCCCAACCATCCCGACGGCCGGGCGGTCGAGCCGCTGGCCGCCGCCCTGCGCGACGCTCGCCCCTCGGCCCGGGAGCGGGCAAGGATGGCGTCGCTCCTCGGGCGCACGGGGGCCCCGCGCGCGGCGCCCCTGCTGGTCGAGCTGGTGCACGCGCACGATCCGGCGCTGCGTCTCGCGGCGATTGACGCGCTCGGGACCCTCGGTGCGTCGAGCGGGTCGGCGGTCGACGCGGCGCTCCTCGAGGCGCTCGGCTCCCCGGAGGCGACCGTGCGCCTGCACGCCGCGGTGGCGCTCTCCGAGGCCGGAGGGGCCACCGCGCGCGACGCGCTGCTGGCGAAGCTCGACGGGGGCGACGAGGTGGACCGGGCGGCGGTGCTCACGGCGCTGGGCGGCGCCCTCGCGCGGGCGCCCAGTGACGCGGCGGTGCAGCGGCTCGCGGAGGCGCTCGAGCTCGCGGCGGGCCCGGAGCGGGACGGGATCGTCGAGGCGCTGGGACGCGCGCCGCTCGCCTCGGCGGTGAAGGCGCTGGTCGCCGTGGCGAAGCGAGACGAGCCGACCGATCGTCGCGCGGCGGCATCGCTCCTCGCGGCTCATCCCGCCGACGCGACGGCCCTGGCGACGGCGCGTGCGCTGCTCGAGGACCCGGACGCCGGCGTGCGAGCGCAGGCGGCGTGGACGCTGGGGACCCTGGGCGACGCGTCGGACGTCCCGCGGCTGGCGGCGCTGGCGCGCGCGCAGGACGTGGACGTGGCCCCGGACGCGGTCGCGGCGATCGGCCGGATCGCGGCCCGTGCGCACGCTGCGGATGTGGCCGGGCGGACGCTCTGTCCGGTGCTCGCTGATCCCCGCCCGTACGTGCGCGCGAACGCGCTGGCGGGGCTCGCGCTCGCCGGGGCGCGATGCGGCGGGGGCGGAGCGGCGGAACGTGGCGCGCTGTCCGAGGATCCGAGCGAGGACGTCCGGGCGGCGGCGGCCCTGCTCCTGTCGCGGGCTCCGTCGGCGGACGACGTGCGTGCTCTCGAGCGCTGCGCGAGGAGCGATCCGGCGGGGACGGTCGCCGCGCGGTGCCGTTCGCGCGCGCCGCTTCCGGCTCGGACGCACCCGGCCCTCGTCTACGTCGTCGCGGAGACGGCGACGCAGCCTCACGCAGGCGCGCCTTACGCGATGCTGCTCGCCGATGGGCTGCTCCACGCGGGGACGACGGATCGGCGAGGCGCGGTGTTCGATCCGGTCGCGCCCGAGGGGGAAGTGAGCCTGCGCCGGCCGAGCGCGCTGGCCCGGTGAGGCGCGGGGGACCTCGCCCGCCGTTGTCGGCTCGGTGCTCGCGCCAGAGGGCGGCGAGGCCCCCGCGCCGCTCTCAGTCGCCGCGGACGTAGCTCGCGCAGTGCCCGTCCTCGGAGACTTCGACGCGGTACACCCCCGCGCGCCCGTCGTCGATCTTCGCGGCCAGCCCCTCCGCGACGACGCGCGCCACGTTCTCCCGCGTCGGGTTCAGGTCGTCGAAGGGAGGCACGTCGTTGAGGAACGCCCCGTCGTACGGCGCGACCACGGTCCGTAGCGCCGCGTCGACCTCGTGGAAGTCGAGCACCCAGCCGGTCGGGTCGAGCTCTCGCGCGCGCACCACCGCGCGGACTCGCCACCGGTGCTCGTGCACGCGGCCACCCTCGCCGGCGACCCCGCGGATCTGGTGCCGCGCGGCGACGACGGTCTCGACGGAGATCTCCCACATCGGCATCGGGGATAACGCCGCGTTTAGCATGAGGACCGGCATGACGACAGGCCGCAGGCGACATCGGTCCGCGGCCGAGCTAAGAGATCCCCGATGAAGCGACGCTCCCGGCAGCGTCTCGTCGCGCCCGAGGCCATGGATGCCATCCTCGACCGCGCGGGAGAGAGCCGGTTCGCGCGCGCCCGGTCGCCCATCGCCCTGAAGGTGTGGCGCGACGCGGTGGGCGCCCGCATCGCAGACCGCGCCCGTCCCGTGTCCCTGTGGGGCGGCGTGCTCTTGCTGCGCGTGCCGACCAGCGTGTGGGCGCATGAGCTGTCGCTCCTGGCGGGGGAGGTGTGCACGCGCCTCCGCGAGCGCGGGGTCGAGGTGCGCGAGCTGCGCTTTCGCGTGGGCGCCCTCGAGGCCGTCGAGCGGCCCCCCGAGCGGCGGGTCGCGCGCGCGGTTCCGACGTCGTTCGCCATCCCGCCCGAGGTGACCCGCGCCCTCGACGGCATGGGCGACGACAGCCTTCGTGTGTCGATCGAGCGCGCGGCCGCCGCGAACCTCGCGTGGCAATCGGTGACGCGCCCCGCCCCTCCCCAGGAGGTCAGCGAAGCGCGGCGAGCCGTTCGAGCCCCTCGAGGCGCTGTAACAGAAACCGCTCGGCCGGCCCGAGCGACGCCTGCTTCTCGCGCATCCGCGACACGTACCCGCGGAGACGGACGAGATCGATCGCGTTGACCTTCCGGAACGCGTTGTAGAGCTCATCCACCACAGGGGCCGGGCACGGCCGGAGCTGCGCGTCGTAGAGCTCGATGACGTAGTCGGCCCAGGCGCCCTTCGCCGTCGCCGTCGCCAGCTTGGCCGCGAAGCGCGCCGCCATGTCCACCAGCCACGGCGAGAGGCGCTTGCCCGCGCGGCTCGCCTCCACCACGTCCGCCAGGGGGCTCGCGAGCAGCCGCTCCGCCTCGTCCGCGCGCCCCATCGCCAGGGCCTTCTCCGCCACGCCACCCAGCAGGTTGAACGCGTCCGCGCGGCGCACCATGCTGGGCTCCGCGTCGGGATCGCCGAGCATCTGCTGCTCCGACGGCGGCACCGACGAGGCGCGCTCGGCCGCCATCAGCTCCGTGGCGGCAGGCATCTTCGGGAGCGTCCGCTTGCCCATCTGGTGGCTGGCCGTCTCGCGACCGGCGCTCTCGCGGCCCTCGAGAAGCGTCAGCTCCTGCGAGCCGATGATGATCTTGTCGCCGGCCTGCACCTTCGTGCGGCCCGGGATGCGCTGGCCGTTGAGGATGACGCCGTTCCTGCTCTGCAGGTCCTCGATCGTCACCCCCTCGCGCGACACGACCAGGAGGGCGTGGCGGCGCGAGACGAGCGGATCGTCGAGCGACAGCTGGCAGCCGGCGCTGCGCCCGACCGCGAACTGCCCCTCGATGAGCTCGAGGTCATGGTGCAGGTAGCGCAGGCGAAAGCGCATGACGCTCGGCTAGTCGACCCTCGGGAGAGTGGCGCGTGATCCGCACGCTCCACGTAAGAGCATTACCTGCTGCCCGCGCGCCGACGCAAGCTTTGGCGACGGCTCTAGGATACGCCCGGCCACTCCCCTGTCACATCGCCCCCCTCGCCCACCGCCTCGCCGGGCAACGGCTCGAGCAAGCTGCGCATCTGCTCGAGACGCGCGATGGCGTCCACGTCGCCCGGGGATGCGCTCCGCGCCGTGCGATCCAGGTGCTGCAGGAGCGTCACGAGCGCGCCCCGCACCACGCCCTGGTGCTTGGTGGCTGCCTCACCAACCCGCTCGACGACGGCGATGGGCGGGACGCGATCGGTGCGCCGGTAGATGTCGAGCGCCCAGAGGACCCAGGTGGGATCGTTGGTCGCCAGCGTCGTCGCCACCGCCTGCCCCGCAAGCGCCGCGAGGGCCTTGGTGTCGATCGACCCTCCCGCCACGACGAGCTCTTCCACCTGCGCGGTTGCCCGGCGGGCGATGCGCTCCGCGTCGCTCAGGCGTCCCAGGGTGAGCGCACGCTCCAGCGCCTCCACCAGGAGCTGGACACTCCACGCCGTCTGGTTCTCCGAGCCGAAGCTGCCGCTCAGCGTCTCCTCGTCGGTCTGCTCGGTCGCCTCGCAGTTCGGGCAGGCCACCATCTCGCGCGGGTAAGGCAGGCGGCACTTGGCGCAGAGGCGCAGGACGCCTGTGGTCTTCGAGTGGGCCTTGCCGAGCGGGTCCACGCGGCAAAAGACGAAGTCCTGCGTCCCGATACGGACGCGGTCGCCGTCGCGGAGCGTCGTCGCCCCGCGGACCTGCAGGCCGTTGACCCGCACGCCGTTGCGGCTGCCCATGTCCTCCACGCTGCCGCCGTCGTCGTCCACGACGATGCTGGCGTGCTGCCGCGAGACGAGCGGGTCCTCGATGGTGAGGTTGCAGTCGAGGCTTCGCCCGATGACTGTGATGCCCCGCGGCAAGTCGAACTCCTGCAGCAGAAACCTCAGACGGTATCTCGCCACTTGGCTTCCTCGTGCGGACTGCTCTCCGCGCCCATGCTTGCCCCGACCCGTAGAATATAACGCGCCTCGAGGGAAAGGGGACAGGCGCTTGCCATGGCGTCCCCCGGCCATGTAAGCCATGTAAGCCGTGGGGGAGAGTGGGCGAGCACTTGGACGAGACCGTGAAGGAGCAGCTGACGAAGGTTTGCCGTGAGATCCTCGCCCCCATCGTCAAGACCGACGGCGGCGAGATGTACCTCGTCCGCTTCGACGGTGACGACGTGCACATTCACCTCGCAGGCACGTGCGCCGGCTGCCCAGGCTCGTCAATCACCGGCGAGAAAGTACTCCTCCCGGCCCTTCGCACCGCGGCGCCGAAGGTGCGGGTCATCGTGACGACCGGCATCCGCATTCCCGAAGGCGCGCAGAAGCTCGGCTAGGAAGCCGCGGCCGGCAACGGCAGGCGTGGGTTTACGGCTTCTTCTTCGCGCCGGCGTCGACGACCGGGGCGTGCCCGGCGTTCGGATCGGTCACGCCGTGGCGGGTGAGGTTGGCGATGGACGGGTCGAGCGCGAAGGGATCGACCGGCTTGTTCGCGCGAAGCGCCGAGAGGTTGCCGAGCGTGTTCCGGTCCTCCAGGACCACGCCGACGAGGTGCTCGTTGCTGCGATCGACCGCGCGGAGGTGGCTCTTGCCGTCCTGCCAGTCGGCCTCGGTGCGCTCGAGCCCCTGCGACGCGTCGGCCGCTCGGATGCGCGCCGCCACGGAGAACAGGGTATTCAGCTTCGTCACCGCCTCCTGGAACGTCGCTCCGAGGGGTCCGTCCGCCTTGAGGGGGACCTCGTCGTAGAGCTTCCAGAGGCGATCCTTCATGAAGAAGAAGAACCGGTTCTTGCCGTCCTTGAAGAGTCGCTGGACGGCCTCGCCGTTATTGTAGGTGTACTCGAGGTGCAGCGCCCCGACGTCGTAGCCCGTCGGCGAGCCGGCGTTGAACGGCGTGAAGCTCCGCTCGAAGTTCGCCTTACGGTTGTCACGATCGGCCTCGGCCTGCTGCATGTCGACGCCCGGCTGGAGCTTGGCGAGCTGCGGCGCGTACTCGCGATCGAAGAGGCCGTTGAGCTTGTTGTAAACGTCGGTGACTTCGGTGTGGGACATGCCCCAGTGCATGTCTCGCTCCATCAGCGTGGAGAGCGAGCTCACCGTCGGCGGGTCGGCGGCGGCGACCGTCTTCGGTGGCGCGGCGACGGCGATCATTCCGCCGGCGAGGAGCGCGCCAGCGGCGAGAGACGCGGCGAGGAGGACCCGTTTCATGCCTGCACCGTACCACACGACCTCGCCCCCTCGCACGTTGCACGGCCTCCGGTTTCCGGGATAAAAGACGCCATGCGTCGACCACCCGGCGGGCTCGAGCTTCGCGCGCTCGCAATGGTCGCCAGCCTCGCGGGGACCCTCACCTCATGCGGTGGCGGAATCCCGGATGCGCGCAACCCGGACCGGCCGCTCCCGCCGTACGTCGGTCACGCGACCGAGCTGTTCGACGACGGCATCGAGCCGACCGCGGTGGGCTTTCCGATGGATCCGAGCGGCAGCCCGCTGGGCGACACCCGCGTCCGCGAGCGCACCCAGACGGGCGACGCCGTCGTCCGGGCGCGCGTGAGGACGGTGACCTCCAAGGTCGAGGACCGCGGCCTGTCCTGGCAGATCGGCTTCCACATCGTCGAGCGCCTCGGCGGCACCGGCCCGCTGGAGGCCGACTTCACCCTTCCCGTCCTTCCCTCCGACCCCGCGTCGGGGATCGTCCACGCCTTCGAAGCGCGGCTCATCGGGAAGACGTTCATCGTCTTCGTGCGCGAGTTCTCGCACGGGGGCGCGCCCCAGGGCGATCCGGGCGATCTCCGGTTCCACGTGGCCGGTGACTCGGCCGACGAAATGAAGGCGGTGAAGGCCGCGGTCCTCCTCGGAGAGGTGCACTGAGGTCGCCTCGGTGCTAAGCGAGAATCGCCGTGGCCGTCGAGATCAAGAGCCCCAAAGAGATCGAGCTGATGCGCAAGGTCTGCCATCTGGCGGCGGAGACCCTGCTCGTCGCCGGCGACCAGCTCCGCCCGGGAATGACGACGCTCGACATCGATCGCGTCGTGCACGAGCACACGCTCAGCCAGGGCGCGCGACCCGCCCCACTCAACTACAAGGGCTTCCCGAAGAGCGTCTGCACCAGCGTCAACGACATCGTCTGTCACGGCATCCCGGACGGAACGGTGCTGCGCAACGGCGACATCGTGAACATCGACGTGACCCACATCTTCGAGGGGTTCCACGGGGACACGAGCGCCACCTTCTACGTCGGCACCCCCAGCCCCGACACGCGGCGCCTCGTCGAGGTCGCCCGCCGCTCGCTCGACGTGGGCATCGCCGAGGTCCGCGAAGGCGCGCGCCTGGGGGACATCGGCGCCGCGATCCAGGAGTACGTCGAGGGCGAAGGCTGCAGCGTCGTTCGCGACTTCGTGGGACACGGCATCGGGCGCAAATTCCACGACGCCCCGCAGGTGAAGCATTACGGCAAGCGCGGGACGGGCGAGCGGCTGCGCGCCGGGATGACGTTCACCATCGAGCCGATGGTCAACCTCGGCGGCTGGGAGGTCGAGGTCGACGCGGACGACAAGTGGACGGTGCGCACGGCCGATCGCAGCCTCAGCGCGCAGTTCGAGCACACGCTCCTCGTCACGCGCGACGGCGTCGAGGTCCTCACGTCGCGAGGGCGCGCCCTCCGCAACAGCGAGAACGTGGCGGCGCTGTTCGTGGCCTGATCGGGCCTCAGTCCTTCGCGCCGAGAAGCTCCGCCGCGGCCCGCCTCGTGGCGTCGCCCACCTTGATACCGCCGATCATGCGGGCGATCTCCTCGACGCGCTCGGACTGCTCGAGGCGCTTCACGCTGGTGTGAGTCCGGCCGCGCGCCTCGGTCTTGTCGACGACGAAGTGAGCGTCCGCGAGCGCTGCGATCTGCGGGAGGTGGGTGATGCAGACCACCTGGCGGTGACGTGCGATGTCGGCGATGGACCGGCCGATGACCTCCGCGACGGCCCCGCCCACCCCCGCGTCGACCTCGTCGAAGACGTACGTCCCTGCCGGTCCCTGGTCCGCGAGCACGCGCTTCAGCGCAAGGAGGGCGCGCGACAGCTCGCCGCCGCTGGCGATCCGTCGCAGCGGCTTCGGCTCCTCGCCCCGGTTCGGCGCGATGAGGAACTCCACGCGGTCGATCCCCGCGCGCGTCAGGCGGGCCCCGTCGACCAGCAGCGCGTCGCCGGCGCTCGCGGTCGGCTGCACGTCGACCACCACGCGCGCGCGGCCCATCCCCAGCTGCGAGAGCTCGCGCCCGATCGCGTCGGCCAGCTTCTCGGCCGCGTCCCGCCGCTTGCGTGAGAGCGCCCGCGCGGCGGCCCCCGCCTCCGTCGCCCGCCGGCTCTTCTCGCCCTCGAGCTCCGCCACCCGCTCGGACGCGCTCGCCAGCGATGCGAGCTCCCGCGCCAGCCCTGCCCGATACGCCAGGAGATCCGCCGTCGCCGGGCCGTGCTTCCGTAAGAGCTTCTGCAAGCGGAACGCCCGCTCCTCCACCTCGGCCAGCCGCTCGGGGCTCGCCTCCACGCTCTCGGCGTAGCGCGCGAGCGCTCGGGCCGCGTCCGACAGCTCCCCCCGCGCCGACTCCACCGTCCGCGCCAGCGGCGCGAGGGAGCCGTCGATGCCTGCCGCCTGATCGAGGTCTGCCGCGAGGCGCCCGAGCTCGTCGCAGATGGCGCCCTCCCCTTCGTAGAGTCGGTCCGCGGCGTGCCGGGTGGCCGCTTGCAGCTTCTCCGCGTGCCGCAGGCGTCCCCGCTCGTGCTCGAGCTCCGTCTCCTCGCCGTCGCGCGGCTCGAGCTCGTCGATCTCGCGCATCTGCCAGCGGAGAAAGTCGTCCCGCTCGGCCCGACCGCGCTCCTGGGCGCTCGCTGCCTCCAGCTCGCGCAGGACCTCCGCCAGGGCGTCGACCTGCTCGGCCACGCGGACGCGGTCCCCTTCGAGGCGGCCGAAGGCGTCGAGGTACTCCACGTGCGTCGCGGGATCCGTGAGCGACACGCTCTCGTGCTGCGACGCGATGTCACAGAGATCGGCCGCGAGCTCGGCGAGCTGCGAAGCGGTGCAGAGCCGCCCGTTGACGTACGCCCGGCTGCGCCCCTCCGCCTGCACGACGCGCCGCACCACGAGCTCTCGCTCGCTGGGTATGCCCGCAGCCTCCAGCTTGGCCGCCGCCCGCGAGCCCGGCGACAGCTCGAAGAGGGCCTCCACCTCCGCCTCGGCGGCCCCCGCCCGGACCAGATCCGGCCGCGCCCGACCCCCGAGGACGAGGGAAAGGGCATCCACCACCATCGATTTGCCGGCGCCCGTCTCCCCCGTGACGACGTTGAAACCCGGGGCCAGCTCGAGCACGAGCCGCTCGATGAGCACGATATTGCGGACCGTTAGCTGCGCCAGCAAGGGGACAAGGGCCTACGCCGCTCGCACCGTGCAATCAAGCCCCTCCATCCGTGCTTGACGCCTTCCGCTCGACTTCACTAGCCTGACGCCACGTCGTCGTGCGGGCAACGTCCCGAAAGACGAGCATTATCCACGCGATGCCCACTTCAGGCGCGATGCCGTCCAAGCCCGCTGCGAAAAAGAAAGCTGCGACTCCGGCGCAAGAGACGCCGAAGGTCCAGTCCGTCGAGGAGCGCACGGCGTACCTCGAGGACCGCCTGAAGAGCGCGCCGCCCGACACCCAGGTCAAGTACCGGGACGATCTCGACATGAGCTGGATCGCGCACGACAGCGCGCTCGAGGGGGTCGTCTACACGATGGCCGAGCTCCGGGCAGCCATCGGCGTGAGCGACGCGAACATCGCTTTCGACTCGAGCATGCAGCCCGTGGTGGAAGAGATCCGCCGCCACCGCGAGGCGCTGAACTTCGTCCGCGAGTATGCCACCAAGCGCCGACAACCCATCACGGTCGACGTGGTGAAGCGCATCTACTGCGTTCTTCATCCCGAGGAGGGGGACGTCAAGACGGTCAAGTACCGCAAGGACATCCCCCAGCATCGGCTCTATTTCCACGAGTACGCGCCTCCCGACAAGATCGCCTACAAGCTGCGGCAGATCATCGACTGGTCGAACGATCCGGAGACACGCCGGACGCGGACGCCCGTCCGTCTCGCCGCACGCGCGCACTACGATCTGCTCCGGGTCTTCCCCTTCACGAGCGACAGCGGCAAGGTCGGGCGGCTCGTCATGAATCTGCTCCTCCTCCGGAGCGGATACCCGCCGGCCATCATCCATTCGACCGAGCGTCAGCGGTACTACGAGGCCCTCAAGGGCTCGAGCGCGACGATGCACGGCATCGTGCAGGACGCCATCGAGAACAGCCTCACCAGCATCGAGAAGCTGCTCGACCTCTACGAGCCCAAGCCGAAGCGCTGACGCGCGGGGGGGCCTCGGCCAAACCACCTTACTTTACGAACCTGCCCGCGGCGGGTAAGCCTTTCTCTCGCCTTCGCCGTGTGGATCACACGGCACAGGCTCCCGAAGGTCGCCAAGAGATGCTCGCCAAGCGTGTGATCCCATGCCTGGATGTACGGGGGGGGCGCGTCGTCAAAGGCGTGCGGTTCGTGGGGTTACGCGACGCGGGCGACCCCGTCGAGCAAGCCGAGCGTTACGACGCGGCGGGCGCCGACGAGATCACGCTGCTCGACATCGGGGCCTCGCACGAGGGCCGCGGCACGCTGCTCGACGTCGTGGCGCGCACCGCGGACGCCGTGTTCGTTCCGCTCACAGTCGGCGGAGGGGTACGCGCGGAGGACGACGTGCGCGCGCTGCTCGGCGCGGGGGCCGACAAGGTGAGCATCAACACCGCCGCCGTGGCCACGCCGGACCTCGTGCGGCGATGCAGCGACGCATGGGGGGCGCAGGCCATCGTGGTGGCCATCGACGCCAAGAAGAAGCCGGACGGCAGCGGATGGGAGGTCTTCATCCACGGCGGGCGGACGGCCACGGGGCTCGACGTGCTGGCGTGGGCGGCCCGCGTGGTCGACCTCGGCGCGGGCGAGCTCCTCCTCACGAGCATGGACCGCGACGGCACCCTCTCCGGCTACGACATCGCGCTGACCCGCGCCGTGTCCGACGCGGTCTCCGTGCCGGTCATCGCGAGCGGCGGGGTGGGCACACTCGAGCACCTCCGCGCCGGTCTCGTCGAGGGCCGCGCCAGCGCCGTCCTGGCAGCGAGCATCTTCCACGACGGAAAGCACACGGTCACCGAGGCCAAGGAGTACCTGGCCCGCGCCGGCGTGCCCGTACGACCGGTGGACGCGGGGAGCCGGGCCGCATGAGCGGGGGAGCGCTCGACTCGTCGGTCACGCTGGACGACGTGTTCGCCGTCGTCGTGCAGAAGCGCGTGCCGCTGGCTCCGGAGCTCGCGGGCTATCTGGTGCTGGAGATCGCCGAGCACGCCGACCCCACGGGGGGCGACGTCGATCCGAGGAGCGTCTTCGTCGGCGACGAGGGGACCGTCGCGCTCGTGAAGCCGAAGCGCGACGGTGCGACGGGCGACGCGGAGTCGTCGATCCGCGCGGCCCTGGCGCGGCTGCTCGAGGCGAGCGGATCGCAGACGCCGGCCCTTGCGGCCGCGAGCAAGAGGAAGAGCGGGACGGGCCTCGCGGCGCTGGCCGAGGAGCTGGAGGCGGCGCTCATCCCCGTGAACCGCGCGGCCGGGCGGCGCGCGCTGGCCCGGCTGGCGCGCGAGGTGAAGCGGGTCACGCTGGGCGTCGGACGGAACGCGATGCCCTCGACGGGCGAGTCCGCGCCCCCGCCGCGGCGCACGTCGTCCCCGTCGCACCACCCGCCCGCGGTGCCCGAGCCGACGCCGGCTCCGCCCCCGGCGCGCGGCCCGAGTCCCAGCTTCTCGCGCGAGGAAGAGCCCACCACGGCGCGCGGGCAGATCCCGGAAGAGGTGCTGAAGAAGGCCACGCCCGAGCCGGTCGAGGCGAGCGAGCTGCCCACGATGCAGTTCGAGCCGGCGGGCCGGACGCCGTCGCCTTCGCAGGCGGACGTGGACGACCTCATCTCGGACTTCGGGGTCTCGGGCCAGAGTGAGCTTCAGCACGCGCGCAACCTCAAGGCCATGGTGGGCCTCGAGCCGACGCCCCCCCCGCCGGAGATCATGCGGCGCATGGAGACGCGCGAGGTCAGCGTCCAGGGGGCCGACTCCGGCGTCGAGTCGCTCCTCGCGATGGGCACCGACGCTCCCGAGGGACGACGTGAGACCTCGCGGGCCGCGCCCGAACCCGGCCGACGAGCGCCGCGCTCCGCGACGCCACTGCCTCCGCAACGCGCCTCCGCGGCGTCGATCCCGGGCCCCGACGAGCGGCAGCTTCCCACGCAGCCCTCGTCCGTGAAGAAGATGCGGGCCACGTCGCCCAGCCACGCGAAGCTGAAGCCGAGGCGCGGCTCGGGGGTCGTCCTCGTGCTGGCCCTCGTACTGGTGCTCGCGGGGGCGTACGCGACGTGGCGGCTGCTGCCGGGCGTGATGGCGGGTCGTACCCCCGCGACGACGCCCGCGACCGCGGCGGCCCCGACGGCCCCGGTGGCGACGTCGTGCAAGGCGACGCTCCTCGTGAGCGACGTGCCGGCGCACGCCGAGGTGCTCCTGCGCTCGGGGCAAGCTCCCATCGACGTGCCGGACATGCCGGTGGGGACTCGCCTCGAGTTCGTCGCCACGGCCGAGGGCTACGCTCCCAAGCGGGTCGTCGTCCCGGCGGGCGCCAGCTGGGACAATGGCGCCGACGGCAAGCCGCGCTTCGAGGCCGGTGTGCAGCTCGAAAAGTCGAAGACCCACGCCGGAGCGAACGACCCCTGGCCTGCCGGCGAGCCCGGGAGCGAAGTGGGTGGGCAGGGACCGCCGGGCACCGTGCACGTCGTGGCGACCCCGCGCGGAGCCGAAGTGTGGATGCTCGTGGGAATGGGTACCGACGCGAAGATCGAGCAGCTGCGCTGCAACCAGGACTTCGACATTCTCATCGCGGGACCGACCACGTTCCGCAAGCGCCTGCGCGTCTCGGGCGGCGATTTCGTGGACGAAACCGCCGCCGGTGCCCCAGCGCCCAAGGTCCCGACCCGGGTGGCACGGGTGAGCGCGAAGTAGCCTCACAGCCCGCTCGCGGACGCTCGGGGTTTTGTGGTTATCTAGTGGTCATGCAAGACCAGGACATCGCCATCGTGAAGGCCCTCGTACCGGTGGCCTGGGCCGATGGCGTCTTCGCCGAGACCGAGAAGCAGATGCTCGACGCGCTCCTCGACGCGTACAAGGCGAGCGACCGGGAGAAAGAGATCCTCCACGAGTACGCCGAGAAGCGGCGGACGCTCGACGACATCGACATGCAGGAGCTCTCGACCGACGACCGGCGCACCCTCTTCCAGCACGCGGTGCTGATGACCTTCGCCGACGGGGATCAGTCCGCCGAGGAGGTGACGTTCCTCGCCGCTCTGGCGAAGAAGCTCCGTATCCCCGACGAAGAGCGCGAAGTGCTGATGGAGGTCGGCGCCCACCGCGCGAAGAAGCACCTCCACCTCATCGGCTGAGGCAAACGAGAGCTACGGAAGGGGCTTTGGAGGCCGCGCGCTCATCCTCTTGCTCTCGCGGAGGGGGATGGTCTCGAGCTCCTTGAGGAGCGCGGTCGGGCTGAAGGGCTTCGTATAGTACGCCGTCGCTCCCGCATCGAGAGCGCGCTGCTTCGACTCTTCGTCGGTCAGCGCGCTGATGACGATGATGGGGACCCCGCGCGTCGCCTCGACCTCGCGGAGCTTCCGGCAGACGGCGAACCCGTCGAAGCTCCCGGCCAGGTGCAGATCGAGCAGGATCGCGTCGGGCGGGTGCGCCATCGCGCTGTCGATGCCCTTCGACCCCGTCGGGACCGCCTCGACCTCGTGGCCACGCGCGGACACGAGCGTCTCGATCATCTGCCTGACCGAGTCGGAGTCTTCGATGACGAGGATGCGCATGGCCGTCTGTCTCTACCGCGAGAACGTCACCGTGACGCGCATGCCGCCGCCACGGCCCGCCTCGACGGGCGCGTCGCCGATCTCCAGGAGCGCCCCCTGCGCGCTGGCGATCTCCGCAGCGACGAAGAGGCCCACGCTGCTCGGCCGACCGAACGTCCCCGGCTCGACCTCGAGCGCCAGGAGCGCCCGGCGCGCCGCCGTGGGAAGCATGGTGCCCGCATCGTCGATGACGAGACGCGCCCCCAGCGGCGCGGACCCCACGACCGGCGGGCTCAGCGAGACCACGACCGCCGAGCCCCGCGGCGTGGCCGAGAGCGCGTGCGCGACGAGTGACCGCACCATGACGGCGATCGAACGCGGCGAGGCGCGGGTGGTCGCTCGCGTCCCTTCCTCGGGCACCGAACGCACGTCCACCTCGACGCCCATGCGGCCCGCTCGCGCCTCGAGCGCGCGGAGCTCGGTGCGGAGGACCTCGACCAGATCGACCTCGCGAATGAGCTCGTGCGGATCGCTCTCGCCCACCGCGGCCAGCTCTGCGACGAAGTCCTGCACCGCCAGGAGCTTGCGCCTCACCTGCTCGAGGCGCTCGTCGACGTCCGCCTTGGCGGCGGTCTCGAGGTCGGGCGAGCTCTTTCGGGGGTTCCCGGCGGCCGTGCGGAGCTCGGCGATGTCGCGTCCCACGGGCGACAGCATGGCGCGCAGCGTGGCGGCGACCCCGCCCGAGAAGCGGGCGACCGCGCCATGCCGGTCGGCGGCGGGCGTGGCGGGGGGCGGGTAGCTCGACTGCGCGACCGGCTCGTCCCCCGCCGCCCAGACCGCGGCGAGCTCGCGGGCATACGCTTCCCCCTGCTTGCGCGCCTCGTCGAGCTCCTTGCGGAGCTTCGCCACGTCGTCGCGCGCCTCGACCCCCTCGGCCGGGAGCGCCAGGACCTCCTGCGAGCCCACGAGCTCGTAGCGACCGCCGTAGCGCAGCGCCATGCGCGCGAGCCAGGCGCGCTCGGTCTCCGCCGTCACCGAGCTGTCGGGGCCGAGCACGACGCCGACGACGACCTCGTCGGCCTCGCGCCGGATGGTGATCGCGCTGCCGCTGCCGCTGCCGTGACCGAGCATCACGTGGAGCATGCGACGCAGCTCCGACTCGTCGCCGAACACCTCCGTGCCGCTCCCGGGCTCGATGGAGACCCGCGCCTCGGGGGCCACTTCCCAGAGCAGCGCGGCGAGATCGATGCGCCCGCGACGGCCCCGGGCGGTGCTCGGCCGGCTGTGCAGGCTGGAGAGCATCTTCATCGTGTCGTCGAGGGCCGACAGATGCGCGTCGACGCCGCTCACGTCCCCGTCTGGAGGCGGCGGGGCCTGCGTCAGCGCCGACACGCCCTTGCGCAAGCGCTCGGCCGCGCCCTGCGCCTCCTGCGTGAGCAGCCAACCGAGCTCCTGACGGGTGAGCTTGCCCTTCGACACGCGGCAGGAGCATGCCAGAAGGCACGCCCCCGGTCATCAGCTTCGCGCGGCTCCGCGCACGACGGCCGGCGTCCCGACCGGGCCCTTGCCCCCGCCCGTCGCCCAGGCCCTCTCGGCGCCCAGGGCGAGCCACGTGACCAGGACCTTGGCCGCGCCCGCGCTCACCGTGGTCGACTCGCCCTCCGCCCACTGGGACGGGGCGGGTAGCGCGATCGTCTTCTGTCCCTCGAGCTTCTTGGCGGCCGAGGCGTCGAGCCTCAGGGCCACGATGCCGGCGGCGCTGAGGAGCGAGACCAGGCCGCTCGGGATGAACGGCGCGAGGACCGCGCGCACGGCGGGGGCGATCTCCTGAGCGCGCGCCGCGAGGTCCCGCACCTCGTCGAGCGTCGCGCACACTGCCGCGACGCCGCTGCGACCGTTGGCACGGAGGTGCGTCCCGAGAGAGGCGCCGTCGACCAGATCGAGCGTCTGCGCGGCCTTCCACGCGGGAAACACCTCCGGCGCCTCGCGGCGCAGCACCGCGCGCGCGGGCTCGCCCTTCTTCGCGCCGCCCTCGCCGCGCTCCGCCTTGCGCGCCACCAGCACGTCGTCGGTCGGCAGCGCGCGGGGCACCGTCACGCGGACGGGACGCTTGAAGGCGCGCGGATCGCCGACCTCGCCCGTGGCGACGGCGAACGCCAGCGTCTCGGCCGAGGCGACGACCGCGCCGCGTACTCCCGGTCCGTGCGGCTCGGGATCGCAGGTGCGCATCGCGACGCCGCTCGGGGGCGGGGCATAGAGCTCGCCGGTCACGACGCGCGCGTCCGGCTCGACGAGGCGGGCGCCCGTCGCGATGAGGTCCGTCAGCGCCCCGGCGCCGGCGAGCACCTCGAGCATCTGACGCGACGGAACGGCGACGAGGAAGTCGAGCCGCGCCGGGACCCGCTTGCTCTTGAGGAGCGTGGCCGCGGCGAAGAGATCCCGGAGCGTCACGCCGCTGTCCCCGCCGAGCAGCGCCTGACTCACCGGCTGCCCCGCGAGATCGCGGACGGCACGCACCTGGCCCCGCTCGTCGAGGAGCAGCGGGTCCACGGCGCCGAGGTCCACCGTCAGCGCCTCCGCGCAGGGCGCCCCCGCGTCCGGGACCAGCGCGCGGTGGGCCTTGGAGCGCCGCTGATCGCGGAGAAATACCTCCGTCCGCTCGTCGCTGACGAAGAGGGCCGCCGCGGCGCCGAGCTGGGGCGCCATCCCCGCGAGCACGCTCCGCTCGCCCACGGAGAGAGAGCGTGCGCTCGGGCCCGCGAACTCGACGACGACGGGGGCCCCGCGGGCCTCTTCCACGCGCCGCACGACCTCGCCCAGGCCGCGGCGCAGGAGCTCCAGCGCCACGTCGCGGGCGCACACGAAGGGGCGCAGCCGTCCCTGGAGCAGCACCTGCACGCTCACCGGCGGCCGGACCAGCACCGAGCCGTGCGCCAGCGCCTGGGCAAGCGACGATGTCGGCACGACCAGGGTCAGCATGCCCATCCCGCCGACGCCGGCGAGGCGAGGCTCGTCGGTCACGCAGAGCCGCGCCGGGCTCGCGAAGCGCTCGAGATGCACCGGCGCCGGGAAGCCCACCCCCGCGCGAGCCACGAGGACGCCGTGCGACAGGGTCTCCACCGACGTCGCCCGCGCATCGAACCCGGGGTTCGCGTCGGTCACGCACCGCGTGTCGTACGCGATGGCCACCTCGGCGGTCGTCTTCTTCATCCCTGCGGCGATGGCCTCGCCGAGCGCACGCGCCGGCGCCCTCGCGAGCACGATCTGGTCCGCGTGGACCTCGACGAGCTCCGAGGCGAGCGAAGGGTCTCCCGTCCTGGCCGAGAGGATCTTCTGGGTCATCGTGCGGGGGGGATCCCCGGCTCGTGCGCGCATCGTCTCCGTTCCCGAGGTTCCCCACGCGAAACGCGGGGGCGGGAACGTAAACCGCCTGGTCGGAGAGGGTCAAGGGAGGCCGAGGAGAGGGACCACCAGGAAGGCGGGAAGCCGGGAAGCCGTGATCCTCACCTCGTAGCGTGTTACCCTCGAGGTCGTGTTCCAGGCAGCGCTGCGCGAGATCGTCGATCACGTCGAGGGTGGCGTCGCCGGCCTCATCATGGATTCCGAGGGGATCGCGGTCGACAGCTACGCCCGCGACGGTGCGCCGTTCGACATCAACATCGTGGGCATCGAGTTCGGCGTGGTCCTCGGCTCCATCAAGCGCGCCGCCGAGTCGCTCGAGGCCGGCAAGGCGCAGGAAGTCGCGATCGGCACCGACAAGATGATCACGCTCATCCGGACGCTGGGCGACACGTACTTTCTCGCGCTGGCGCTGAAGCCCGACGGCAACCTCGGCAAGGGGCGCTTCCTCATGCGCACCGCCGCGCCGAAGCTCATCGCCGAGCTGGCCTGAGTCGACGCCGTGGCCGGGGCGGTCCGCGTCCTCTGCCTCTCGGGTCCGAACCTCCAGCTCCTCGGGACACGCGAGCCCGAGGTCTACGGCAAGGCGACGCTGGCGGAGATCCACGCGCGTCTCGCGGCGCGCGGGCGAGACCTCGGCGCCGAGGTCGACGCGCGCCAGACCAACCACGAGGGCACGCTCGTCGACTGGATCGGCGAGGCGCGCGCGACCGGCTTCGCGGGCATCCTCCTCAACCCCGGCGCGTACACGCACACCTCCATCGCCATCCACGACGCGCTGAAGGCGGTCGCGCTGCCCTGCGTCGAGGTGCACCTGTCGAACCCCGACGCCCGCGAGCCGTTCCGCCGGCGTTCGCGCATCGCGCGCGCGTGTGTCGGCCGCGTGGCGGGCTTCGGCGCCGATAGCTACGAGCTCGCCCTCGAAGGCCTCATGCGCTTTCTTTCGCGTGCGTAAGCCGATTCGCGTGTCGGGCGAGCTTCCCAAGGAGCGCCCTCTTCGCTTAATGTGCCGCCCAACGCATGGACCTGGAGAAGCTGCGGGCACTCTTCGACCTGCTCGCCGAGAAGGACATCGCCGAGTTCGAGCACGAGGAGGACGGCGTCCGCGTCCTCGTCGCACGCGGGCCGCGCATGGTCCCGATGGGCCCCGCGGGCCTCGTCTCTTCGCCCACCGCGCAGTCCGTCGCGCCTCCTCTCGCGGCGCTCGCCACCAGCGGCCCCGCCTCCGAGCCGGGCGGCGACTCCGCCGACGTGACGAGCCCCTTCGTCGGCAGCTTCTACCGCTCCCCTTCCCCCGACGTGCCGGCCTTCGTCGAGCTGGGCTCCGTCGTCCGTGCGGGGCAGACGCTCTGCATCATCGAGGCGATGAAGCTCATGAACGAGATCGAGGCCGAGTGCGCCGGCACCGTGACCGAGATCTTCGCGCAGAACGGCAAGAGCGTGGAGTACGGGCAGAAGCTCTTTCGCATCAAGAAGGCGTGAGCTTCGAAGCGTCGGGCGATGTTTAAGAAGATCCTCATCGCGAACCGAGGCGAGATCGCGCTGCGCATCCTCAGGGCTTGCCGCGAGCTCGGGGTGAAGACCGTCGCCGTCCACTCCGAGGTCGACGCGCGCGCCCTTCACGTGCGCTTCGCCGACGAAGCCGTGTGCATCGGCCCCGCGAACGCCAGCAAGAGCTACCTCAACATCCCCGCCATCATCAGCGCGGCCGAGATCACCGCCGCCGACGCCATCCACCCCGGCTACGGGTTTCTCTCCGAGAACGCCGAGTTCGCGCGCATCTGCGCCCGGTGCAACATCACGTTCATCGGGCCGACGCCCGAGGCGATGCGCGCGTGGGGGGACAAGGTCACCGCCCGCAAGAACGCGGCGCGCTTCGGTCTGCCCCTCCTGACGGGCAGCGAGGTGCTCGAGAACGCCGAGCACGCGATCCGCGAGGCCAAGCGCATCGGGTACCCCGTCATCCTCAAGGCCAGCGGCGGCGGCGGCGGGCGCGGGATGCGCATCGTCCGGAGCGACGCCGAGATGCCGGAGTCCTTCGCCAGCGCGCGCCACGAAGCCGAGACCGGCTTCAAGAACCCCGACGTCTACTGCGAGAAGTTCGTCGAGCGACCGCGCCACATCGAGTTCCAGGTGTTCGCCGACAACCACGGCGGCGTGTGGACGTTCGGCGAGCGCGAGTGCTCGCTCCAGCGCCGGCACCAGAAGGTCATCGAAGAGGCGCCCAGCCCCGCGATGACGCCCGAGAAGCGTCAGGAGATGGGGGAGGTCATCCGCAAGGCCGTGCGCGAGACCGGGTACACGTCCCTTGGCACGCTGGAATTCCTGATGGACGAGAAGAAGGACCTCTACTTCCTCGAGATGAACACGCGCGTGCAGGTCGAGCACCCGGTGACCGAGATGGTGACCGGGCTCGATCTCGTCTCCCTGCAGATCCGCGCCGCGGCGGGCGAGAAGATCGATCTCCCCGACACGCGCCCCTGGAGCTTCCGCGGACACGCCATCGAGTGCCGCATCAACGCCGAGGACCCGAAGACCTTCGCCCCGTGGCCTGGCCTCATCACCGAGTGGCACCCGCCCGGCGGGGCCGGCGTGCGCGTCGACTCCGGCGTCTACGGCGGCTGGCGCGTCCCATCGGACTACGACTCGCTGCTCGCGAAGCTCATCGTCCACGCCCCGACCCGCGGCGAGGCGATCATCCGCATGCGCCGCGCGCTCGACGAGTTCATCGTGACGGGCATCCGCACGAACATCGCTCTGCACAAGGCGCTGCTGACCGACCGCGAGGTCATCGAGGGAACGATGACGACGCGGACCATCGAGCGGATCACCGGCAAGGGCCATTGAGTCCCACCCGCACGGCCGCGAGAACGCGGTCGCGCCAGGTTGCCGGAACCCCCGATTGCAAGTAAAGCTCGCGGCGGTGAACCGGCGCAGAGCGCTCATCTCGTCCCTGGCCGCCCCGCTCGCGGTCGCGGCTGCCTGCGCGCTCGCGGGCTGCCCGGGCGCCGCGACGACCACGATCTACACGCCCATCACCGGGATCCTCATCCGCTCCTCGTCGCTCGTCGCCGGGTACGGCTGCGGCACGGATGCCGGCCAAATCTACAAGTACGCCGCTCTTCTGACGTACGCCGACGACGGCGGCGCGTCCGGCCCGGTCGTCTACTCGGGCGTCTTCGACTGCTACTCGGACGGCCTCTTCTCCAACCTGCCGGCGGACGACGCCGGGAGCCTCAGCTTCGACGTGACCATCGTCGCCTGGGACCAGGCGTCGTTCCCCGCCGCGCTGGCCTGCGACCCCAGCATCGAGGACGGCGGGTTCACCGCGTGCCCGGGGGACGTGCCCGGCACGGTGGCCTCCAGCGAGGGCATCCCCAACTGGATCACCACCTGCTCGGCCACCCAGCAATCGGGCATCTCGGTGCTCGCCGTGTGCGCGCCGCTCACGGCGACGGGCCTGGCCGACGGAGGCGCCGACGACGCTGCAGACGGCAGCGCGGCCGCGGGCGCGCCGGTCCTCGTGGACACCCACGGCTTCGTCACCGGCGACGGGGGCACCTTCGTCTGCGGCACGGACTTCCAGACGGTCCGCGCGACGTACTCCTCCGGCTCGCAGTCGGGCAGCGTCTCCTCGGAGTGCCCCGCGCCCCTGAGCATCGCGCCCACGGTGGCGGGGGGTGCCTACGCGATCACGGTCGAGCTCCTCCAGTCGGGAGTCGGCGTCGCGCAGGTCGCCTGCCAGGCCACGGCCTCCGCGACTACGCCGACCAGCGCCACGTGCGCGCCGGCGACCGGCCCCTGACCACCCCCCGCCCTCACTGGCGGCGACCGGCCGTCGCCATTACATTGAATCAGGCATGAGCGGGCCGCAGCAGGCGATCTCGTTCGCGTTCCCGAAGCCGGGACGCGCGCTGTGGATCGTGCTCATCGCGATGGGCGTCTGCGGCCTCTTCACGGCGTTCCTGGGCACGTGGGTGCCGGGCGGCCACCTCGCGTTCGACGTGCTGGGGTACGCGCCCGACCACACGGTGCCTCAGCTGTGGCGCCTGCTCACCTCGGGGGTGCTGACGAGCCCGCAGAGCTGGTCGCACCTGCTCCTGTCGCTCGTGGGCCTCTACTTCCTCGGGGCGCCGCTGGAGAAGAAGTGGGGCTCGTGGAGGTTCGCGCGCTTTCTCGCGCTGTCCATCCTCGTCGGCAACCTCACCGTGCTCGCCGTCTCGAGCGTCGTGCCGCCGGAGGCGCAGGAGCGCTTTCACCCGGGCCTCGTCTTCGGGCCGATGGCCGCCATCACGGCCGTCGCCGTGGCGTGGTCGCGCGAGTACGCCCAGTCGACGGTCAACCTCTTCTTCTTCGTGCCGGTGCGCGGGAAATGGCTCTTCTGGATCACCGTCGGGTTCTGCGTGCTCGACCTCGTCTACCCCTCGGGCATCCCCGAGGGCGTGGTCGCGCCGTTCGGCGGCGTCATCGCGGGGCTCCTGTGGGGAGGGACGCCGTCGCTGGCACGGACGGCGTGGCTGCACGTGAAGCTCGCGGTGCTGAGGCGCCGGTCGTCGAGCATCCGCGTGGAGGACGTGATGTCGACGAAGCCGAAGAGGCGCCCGCGCGCCGGGGCCCCGCCGCTTCGCGTCGTGCCGGGAGGCCTGGAAGAGGTCCTGAAGAAGAGGACGCCGCCGAAGGACAAGCGGTATCTGAACTAGAACGCATCCCATGACCGCGCGATCCCTTCGCGATGCCGTTGTCGGCCTCGCGTGGCGTACGGGAGTACGCCGTGCTCGGCCTCCTAGGCATCGCTCGGTCTCGCACGGTTCTGGGACGCGTTCTCTCGCCGGATTTCCAGAGATGACACGGAGCCTCGATCGAGCGCGGGGGCGGTGTGTGAGCTACCGCGCCCAGAGCGCCGCGAGCTCGAGCTCGATGGCGTCGAAGGGCTCCGCGCGGACGCGCGCGTCGTCGCGCCAGGTGCCGGCGAGGACCCAGCGGCCTCGTTCGAGCTTCAGAACCTCGAGTGTCCGCGTGATGGGATCGACGAGCCACGCGTGGCCGACGCTCTCGCCCGCATAGATCGGGAGCTTGTCGGCCCGGTCGGTCGCCTCGGTCGAGGGGGACAACACCTCGCAGATCCAGTCGGGCGCGAGCTCGAAGGCCGCCGCATCCGGAAGCTCCGGCATGCGCTCGCGACGCCAGCCCGCGAGATCCGGAACGAGCACGTGGCCACCGCGCAGGTGGAGCTCCGGCTCGTCGAGCAAGAGCCAGCCACCGGGGCCCCCCTTGCCGCGGTCGAATGGGCCCGTCAGCTCGCTGCCGAGCATCGACGCGGCGCGGGCGTGCGGCGCCGCGGGTCGCGGGTTCGTCGAGAGGACGCCGTGGATGATTTCCCCGACGAGGTGGTCGGGGACCGCGAGGAGGTCCTCGTAGGTCGCCGAGCGCTTCGCGGGATCGCCCATGGGGAGGAGCGTGAATGGGCGGGGAGGCGGGGTCAAGCGGGGGGGGCGCCGAAGGACAAGCGGTATCTGAACTAGGGGGGCGAGCAAGGGGTATCCTGGAGGGCTTTCGTGCGCGCCCACAACGCCTCCCCGTCGGACCTCCAGAGGTCGCAACTCCTCGACATCGAAGGGCGGCTCTCGAGCATCCGAGACGTACCCCTCGGGTCCGTGGGGACGGGGCCGGTCGAGGACTGGCTCGTCCCCGCGCTGGGTGAGCTGTTCCGGTGCGAGCGCTTCTGCGCGTATCGCCCGAGCGGCAACGACGGCTCGTGGAGGCTCGGCGACTGGGTGACGGGCGGGGACCACGCGTTCTTCGCGCGGTACGACGAAGAGCTGCGCCGGATGCCCGGTCCCTTCTGCTACGACCCCCTCCACCCGGAGCCGGACCAGAGGAATCGGGCCCTGACGCTGGCCGAGATCCATACGCACGGGCCGGAGACGACGTGCGTCGTCGACGAGATGTGGCCACGGATCGGCCTGGGTGGACAGGACCAGCTCCGAGCGCTCGTCTGCGACGGTCGGGTTCTGCTCGCGTGGGTCGGCGGCTTCCGGGACGAGCCCTTCACGGCGTGCGAGCGCGGTCTGCTGAACGCCCTTCTCCCGTCGATGCGGCACGCCCTCTCTCTCAGGCGCGTGCTCCTCGAGGGGGGCTTCGCCGTGGTGGGCCTGGCGGCAGCGCTCGAGGCCATCGCGGCGCCGGCCTTCGTCGCCCGGCGCGATGGGGCGGTGACGCACGCCAACGCCGCCGGCTGCACGCTCCTCGACCGTTCCAGGGGCGCGGCGCAGCAGCTCTTGCGCGAAGCCATCGAGGGTCAGGGCGGCAAGAGCTCAGTCGCCCGGCTCGAGGCGCCCGGCCTCCCCGAGTCCTATCTCGTCGTCCTGCGCGACGACGAGATCGTGCTTCGAGCGCGACTCGCCGAGGCGCAGCGTCGATGGGCCCTGACTCGCCGGGAGCTCGACGTGCTGCAGTGGGTCGTCGCCGGGGACTCCAACAAGGAGATCGCGCTGAAGGTCGGGCTCCACGAGAGCAGCGTGGAGCGCTACGTGACGTCCCTCTTGCGGAAGACGAGGTGCGACGGGCGGAGTCGCCTCGTCGCGAGGTTCTGGGCGGACTGAGGGTTTCCCCTCACTAGGCACGACGCCACCTCCACCGGTAACGGTAGGTGTCATGCTGAGGCCCCTCTCTCTCCTCCTCGCCAGCGCAGGACTGATCGTGCTGGTGCAGTGTACGAACACCGCCACCCCCTCGGAGCCCGCGGGCAACGGCTCGAGCTCCAGCTCCGGCGGGGACACGAGCGGCGGCGGGTGCGGCGCCGGGACGCCGTACTGCGCGGCGTACGACATCTGCCTGGTTCCCAGCTGCCCGTTCTGGTGCCAGCCGGCGTCCGGTGGCCCCACGTGCGACACCACGCGAAGCGCCGGCCTCGTCGCCGCTTGCGGCGCCTCCACGATCCACGACGGATGCGACGCGGCATCGTCGGGGAGCAGCTCTGGAGGGGGAACGGGGACGACGTCCGGCTCGTCGAGCGGCGGCGCGGCCGGCGGGGGTTGTCCGGCGGGGTATCCCGTGGCGTGCGCGGGCAGCGACATCTGCTGCCCCAGCAACTTCCCCGTGTGTGGCGGAGGCTGCGGCTACAACTGTTGCGCGAGCGGGACGGCGAGCAGCAGCAGCGGCAGCGGCTCGAGCAGCTCCGGGAGCGGCGGCGGCAGCCAGTGCCACGACTTCAACTCGTGCGTGACCGGCACCGACACCGTCGCGCAGAGCGGGACGTCGTGCACGGGCGAAGAGGTCTACGCGACGATCACCAACGGCTGCGGCCAGGCCGCGTACTGCCGGCTCTGCCCCGTCGCCAACGGCGCGATCAACGAGGATGACTGCAGCGCGACGACGATCCAGGCGGGGCAGACGCAGAGCGGCGAGAGCAGCGGTCTGTGGTGGTGCAACGGGCAGTCGGTCAAGTACGCGTGCGCCGCCGTCACGGATTCCACGAGCTGCGTGCAGTTCTGATGGGGCCTGCGAGCCTCTGGGCGGCCCTCGCGTCCGTCCTTCTCGCGTGCTGGATGACGGCATGCTCGAGCGGGAGCAGCGCGGCCCAGGGCGGGACCGATGGCGGGCCCACCGATGGCACGGTGGGTGCGGACGGCCACCCCGGCACGGCGCCGGACGGCGCTTCCGGTGGACCCGACGGCAACGTGGGCGCGCCCGACGGGTCCGCGGCCGTCCTCGAGTGCGTGCCAGGGAACTGCTGCTCGAACGCGGATTGCGTCGCGACCCAGTGCTGCGACGTCGCCACCCACACGTGCGGCTCGCAGAACTGCGCCTGCACGACCGACGCCCAGTGCCCCGGCGGCCAGAAGTGCTGTGGCGGCTCGTGCACCGAAGCGGCGTGCTGCGCGGACTCGGACTGCCCGTCGACCGACTGCTGTACCAAAGGCTCCTGCGCTTCCTGCTGCCACTCGAACACGGACTGCCTCGCGGACCAGTGCTGCAGCACGGTCACCCAGCAGTGCGGCACGCAGAATTGCCAGTGCACGACCGATGCCCAGTGCGGCAGCGGGCAGAAGTGCTGCGGCGGAACTTGCGCCACGGGCGACTGCTGCAGCAACGCGGACTGCGCTGGCAATACGCCCATCTGCACCAAGAACCGGTGCGTTGCCGGGTGCCTCTCGGCGGCCGACTGCGTCGCCGACCAGTGCTGCGACCCGACGACGAGCCAGTGCACGACGGCGAGCTGCCCCTGCGCGACCGATGCGCAGTGTGGAGCCGGACCCAAGTGCTGCGGCTCGGCGTGCGTGCGCGGGAACTGCTGCGGAAACGGCGACTGTCCGACAGCGGACCCCATCTGCAAGAGCAACACCTGCGCCCCCGGGTGCCTGTCGGGCGCCGACTGCACGGCGACCGAGTGCTGCAACCCGACGACCGAGCAGTGCGGGGCGTGCGCCTGCACGACCGACGCGCAGTGCGGGACGGGGCAACAGTGCTGCAGTGGGTCGTGCCTCTCGGCCAGCGCGTGCTGCACCGACGCCCAGTGCGGGCCCGGCAAGTGCTGCCAGGGAAGCGCCTGCGTCCCGTGCTGCAAGACGAGCGCGGATTGCGTGGCCGACCAGTGCTGCAACACGGCGACCGAGAAGTGCTCCATCGACTGCCCCTGCACGACGGACTCGCAGTGCCCGACAGGGC
>Ga0182030_10001181_pt1 | contig 53112 bp, 47 predicted proteins | sample 812S3MmetaG_FD_121299 | JGI IMG/M metagenome (GOLD analysis project Ga0182030, IMG submission 121299) | Permafrost microbial communities from Stordalen Mire, Sweden - 812S3M metaG (Illumina Assembly) | ecosystem: Environmental > Terrestrial > Soil > Wetlands > Permafrost | place: Sweden...
CAGGCGTGGTGACCAACAGCGCGGGTTTGTTCAGCCAATGGCAGGATCAATCCGGCAACACCAATCACGCTTTCCAATCCAATACAAACGAGCGCCGGCTTGGGCGGCAAAACTGCCGTGCGTTTTAATGGCATCGACAATAACGTCAACGGCTCCTATATGCATGGCACGGGGCTGGTGAACGTGCCCAACGCCATGACTGCATTTACCGTTTACAGCGCCTTCTCCTCCAGCAATAGTGAGAACGTGTCTTGGCTAATCGGTGTGCCGGGATCCGTTCGCGGCGCCAGCCGGGGCGATTGGATTTCCGGCGGTGTAATGGGGTTCACCTTCTGGGCTTATGATTTCCCCACCACGTTTGTGGTTCCGACCAACCTTTACCGCATCCGCACCGACCGACTGGACACGAACCTGGACACGCTGAATGTTTTCGATGCTACAGCAGCCACTTCGACCAATTTCACGATGTCAGTGGATGGCGCAGTCACGCCTGCCGCTGGTTACTACATCGGTGGACTGGATGCGTCGTTGATTTATGTGTCATCGAGCGATAACTTCTGCGGCGACCTTGCGGAAACAATCTGTTACCAGGGTTTTCTGAGCGAGGCAGATCGGCTGGCAGTGACAGCATACCTGGAGCAAAAGTATTTTCAGATCGGCTCCTCTGGCAATCTAAGTTACCAATGGCAGTTCAACGGAACCAACATCTCCAATGCAACCAACGCCTTCCTGACTCTGGCCAACGTGCAGTTCACCAATGCTGGCGTTTACACGGTGACTGTCAGCAATCTTATCGGCGTCACCACCAGTTCCAACGCCACGCTCACAGTGGGATATGCGCCTTCGATTACGTCCCAACCACAAAGCGTGGAGCTGGCCCAAGGCTCCAACGCCATGTTCAGCGTAACAGCGATCGGAACAGGGCCGCTGAACTATCAATGGTCCTTCAATGGCGCGGCCCTGGCCCAAGGCACCAACTCAAGCTTGACGTTGACCAATGTACAAGGAGCCAACGGCGGGTCCTATAGTGTTGCTGTGAGCAGCCCGTTTGGTTCGGTTCTCAGCTCCAACGCGACATTGACGGTGGACCTTTTTCCCGTCATCGTTACCCAGCCTCAAAGTCAGACGGTGCTGGTCGGGACCAATATCGTTTTCTCGGTGACGGTTGCGAATGCGGGGTCGGCTAAATTGCCGACGGTATCTTCGGGGACTCTGCAACTGTGGCTCAAGGCGGACACAGGCGTGGTTACGAATGCCGCCGGGTTGGTCAGCCAATGGCAGGATCAATCCGGCAACACCAATCACGCTTTCCAATCCAATACAAATTTGCAGCCGGCGCTCGTTTCCGTTGCCGGCTTGGGCGGCAAAACTGCCGTGCGTTTTAATGGCATCGACAATAACATCAACGGCTCCTACCTGCATGGCACAGGGTTGGTGAACGTGCCCAATGCCATGACTGCATTTACCGTTTACAGCGCCTTCTCCTCCACTAATAGTGAGAACCTGTCATGGCTGATCGGCGTACCGGGAACCGTTTGGGGCGCCAGCCGGGGCGATTGGATTTCCGGCGGTGTAATGGGGTTCACCTTCTGGGCTTATGATTTCCCCACCACGTTTGTGGTTCCGACCAACCTTTACTGCATCCGCACCGACCGACTGGACACGAACCTGGACACGCTGAATGTTTTCGATGCTACAGCAGCCACTTCGACCAATTTTACGATGTCAGTGGATGGCGCAGTCACGCCTGCCGCTGGCTATTACCTGGGAGGTCTGAATACGGCGCTGCCTTATGTCTCTTCTAGCGACAACTTCTGCGGCGACATTGCGGAGACGATCTGTTACCAGGGTTATTTAAGCGAAACGGACCGGCAGGCGGTGACCGGTTACCTGACGCAAAAGTATTTTCAGAGCGGCTCCTTGGGCAACCTGAGCTACCAGTGGCAGTTCAACGGCACCAACATTGCCGGAGCCACCAATGCCTCCCTAAGCCTGACCAACGTACAAATCACAAATGACGGCGCTTACACGGTAACCGTCAGCAATCTCATTGGCGCTACTACGAGTTCGAATGCCGTGCTTGCCGTGGGACAGGCGCCTGCGATCACAGCCCAACCGCAGAACGTTGAGGCGGCCCAAGGGTCGAACGCCATGTTCAGCGTAAGCGTAACGGGAACAGGGCCGATGAACTATCAATGGTCCTTTAACGGCACGGCTCTATCTCAGGCTACCAATTCGAACTTGTCGTTGACAAGTTTGCAGGCCACCAACAGCGGCTCCTACAACGTCCTCGTGAGCAGCCCCTTTGGTTCGACAACCAGCTCAAACGCCACTTTGACGGTGGACCTTTTGCCGATCATCAGTATACAGCCGCAAAGCCAGACGGCGTTGGTTGGAACCAATATCGCTTTCTCGGTCACGGTAGCGAATGCCGGGTCGGCCAAGTTGCCGACGGTATCTTCGGGTACTCTGCAACTTTGGCTCAAAGCCGACACGGGTGTGGTTACGAATGCCGCCGGCTTGGTCAGCCAATGGCAGGATCAATCCGGCAACGCCAATCACGCTTTCCAATCCAATACAAATTTGCAGCCAGCGCTCGTTTCCGTTGCCGGCTTGGGCGGCAAGGCTGCTCTGCGTTTTAACGGCATTCAAAATAACGTCAATGGCTCCTACATGCACGGAACAGGACTGGTCAGTGTGCCAAAAGCCTTGACCGAGTTCACCGTCTATAACGCTTTTTCCGCCACCAATATCGAAAACGAACTATTGGTCATCGGCATTCCAGGCCAATATGGCGCTATCCGCGCCGCCATGATCACCTTTACCGACTTGCATTATAGCTTTTGGTCCTATGATTGGAGCGCCCCCTTTGTCGTCCCGACCAACACCTACCGCATTCGGACAGACCGTTTGGACACCAATTTGGACACCTTGAATATGTTCGACGCCACGGCAGCCAGTTCGACCAATTTCACCATGTCGGTGAATGGCGCGGTCACTCCCGGCGCCGGGTATTACCTCGGGGGATTGGATGCGTCCGTCCAAAACGTCGGCACAAGCCGGAATTTTAATGGGGATATCGCGGAGACAATCTGTTACCAGGGTTATTTAAGCGAAACGGACCGGCAGGCGGTGACCGGTTACCTGACGCAAAAGTATTTCCAGACTGGCTCCTTTGGCAACCTGAGCTACCAGTGGCAGTTCAACGGCACCAACATTGCCGGAGCCACCAATGCCTCCTTAAGCCTGACCAATGTGCAAATCACCAATGATGGGATTTACACGGTCATGGTTAGTAATCTCATCGGGGGCATCACAAGTTCCAATGCCTTGCTTGCGGTGGGATATGCGCCTTCGATCACAGCCCAACCGAAGAGCGTGGAGGCGGCCCAAGGGTCCAACGCCATGCTCAGCGTGAGCGTTACGGGAACCGGACCGCTGAGCTATCAATGGTCCTTTAACGGCGCGGCTCTATCTCAGGCTACCAATTCGAACTTGTCGCTGACAAGTTTGCAGGCCACTAACAGCGGCTCCTACAACGTCCTCGTAAGCAGCCCGTTTGGTTCAGTCCTCAGTTCCAACGGCGTGCTGACGGTCGATTTGCTGCCAATAATCGTGGCGCAGCCTCAAAGCGGCACAATCCTTGCCGGATCCAATGTAACCTTTGCCGTGACAACTACGACCATGTCCGAACTTCCGGCGACCAGTTCTGGAACGCTTCAACTCTGGCTCAAGGCGGACGCCGGTGTCATCACTAATAGCACAGGACTGGTCAATCAGTGGCAGGATCAATCCGGCAACGCCAACGACGCCTGGCAAACTTCCACAAACCTCGAGCCGTTGCTGGTTGCCGCCACTGGCCTGGGCGGCAAAGCCGCCGTGCGTTTTAATGGTATCCAGAATAATATTAACGGTTCCTATATGTTTGGCACCGGGTTGGTCAGGGTTCCCAACGCGATGACAGCCTTCACTGTTTATAACGCCCTCTCGGCGACCAATAGCGAAAATCTTCTTTGGGACATCGGAATTCCCGGCCAAATGGGCTACAGCAGGGGAGACTTGGTTACCCTTGGCCTTTTGCGTTTTACCCTCTGGTCGCTTGATTACAGTATGCCCCTCGTTGTCCCGACGAACACCTATCGCATCCGGACAGATCGATTGGATACAAATCTTGATACACTCAATGTGTTTGACACTACAGCGGCCAGCGCGACCAATTTCACAGTGCCCGTGGGGGGCGCGATGACACCGCAGGCGGGATATTATCTGGGCGGGCTCAATTCCTCGCTATCGGGTGTTGGCGCCAGTCGAAATTTCTACGGGGACATTGCCGAATTGATCTGCTACAGCGGTTATTTAAGCGAGGCGGATCGGTTGGCTGTGCAAAGCTACCTGGAGCAAAAGTATTACCAAAACGGTTCCCCCGGCAACTTCAGCTACCAATGGCAATACAAAGGCACCAACATCGCGGGCGCCACCAATGCCACCCTGACTCTGACCAATGTGCAGACGACCAATGACGGCGCTTACAGCGTGATCGTCAGCAACGGGTTCGCCTTCGCCGTCAGTTCCAACGCCGTTCTCACGGTCGGTTGGCCCCCGATCATTGTCATGCAGCCTGCCAGCCAGTCGGTCGAGTTGAATTGCAGCGCCACGTTTAGTGTGTCTGCCAAAAGCGTCGCGCCTGTGAATTATCAATGGTGGAACAATGGCCAGCCTCTGGCCGGCCAGACCAATTCCAGTCTTGTCCTGACCAATGTTCAATCCGGCAATTTCGGCGACTATAACGTGGTGTTGACAAATATCCTCGGGGCGACCGTCAGCGCCGTCGCCGTGCTGGCCCCGGCTTCCCTGCCCGTGGCCAATCCGGATGTCGTCCTGCGATTCGCGGAGGGCGGTGTCCGGCTAAACGTTTCCGATCTGAAAGCTAATGACACGGTGGCGTACTACGACACTTTGACCGTGATTGACGTCAGTTCCAACAGCACCGCCGGGGGCACCGTCACGCTGAACAGTCCCTGGATTTATTACGCGCCGCCCGCCGGCGGAGTCAGCAGTGACAGCTTTACCTATACGGTAAGCGACGGCCATTGTGGGATCGCCATCGGAACAGTCACGGTGCAAATCAAGGCGGACAACTCCCAACCCTCCCGCTTCGCCATCGGCCAAATGGGCAACGGCTCTCTCCAGTTGACCTTTGACGGGATTCCCGGCCAGGCCTATCAAGTTCAATGCACGGACACCTTGTCCCCGCCCAATTGGCAAGCCTTGACCAACCCGACGACGGACAATTTTGGTGTTGGTTGGGTGACAGACTGGCCCGCGACCAATGGACCGGGTCGGTTCTACCGCGCCGTCGCCCCATAGTGCAGCCCGCGAAAGATCGCCAGTTCCATGCTGTGAGCCAGGCCCCGGCCTATTGAGTTTCCTGTGCAAAACGGTGCGTGGGCGAGTCTTTCATTGGCGCAGTCCATCGGGCAATTGCCAAAAACAGTTATATGTGTTTGGCCGGAGATCGGTATTATTGCTTTATGACCACGAACGTATTGGTGTGGCCCACGATTCCACCGGGCAATTTGAAGCAGGTTGTGGTGTTGGTTGCTGTTATTGGAGCACCGGCGGCGGCCCAGGATTCGGGCGCATCCAGGCCGGTGTTGGTCATGACATTGTAAACGACGCCGGGCACGGACTGCCAGCACACAACCACGTTGGTTCCGGTAACATCCAGGGATGAAGACGTGATCGAGAATGGATTAAAGGAATTGGTAATTGTCACTGAGCCAGTGGCGCCGGCCAATGTGTAGCTGGCTGCATTCGTTCCGCCCAGCGCCAGCGTCCCGACTGAGATGATCGTTTGTAACCCGACGCCCGGGCCGGCCAGGGTGGCGCTGCCAGAGGCCAGATTTACATTGTCGCTGCCGAGCACATTTGCCACGGACAATATGACGAACGCAGCGTCGTTCGTCCCGTCATACGCCCGGGCGCCTGTCAATACCACCGCGCGCGGGCTGACGATAAACGAATTCGTGACCGGCGTCGCGGCGTTATAATTGGAATTTCCGCCCTGGCTGGCCCGAATATAAACTGTCCCGGCACCGGTGATTGTCACGTTGCTGACCGCAATGGTGGCCGGGCCGGAAACTACGGCGAAACTCACCGGAAGGCCGGAAGAGGCCGTGGCGCTGATCGAATAGGGCGCCACGCCGTAGGTTTGATTTGTCAGGCTGCCGAAGGTGATGGTCTGATTGAGGGCATTCACCGTCTGTCCACCGGCCAAATTGCCGGTGCTGGAGGTCGCATTTGAATCGCCGCTATATACCGCGGAGATTGAATGAACACCCACCGCGAGAGTGGAAATGCCAGGGGTGGTCGCCACTCCGCCGGTCAGCGGAATCGCTGCGCAGCCAGGAAGCGGGGTGGGACTGGCATCGGCGTAGAAAGCAACCGTTCCCCCGCCATCGCTGCCGGTGACTGTGGCGGAGAAGGCGACCGGTTGTCCGTAGGTGGAAATGCCGCCAGTGCTGGAACTGACCGTAGTGGTGGTGAAGCCTGAAGACGTTACCAACTGCGACAAGTTGCTGGAAAAGCTGCCGGCATAGATGCCGCTGCCGCCGTAAATCGCCATGACCATGTTCGTGCCATCCGGGAGCGCGCTGGTGCTGAAGGACGCTTGACCCGAAGAACTTAAAGTCGCCGAACCCAACGTTATGGTGCCTTCCATAAAAGTAACCGTTCCGTTGGAGGGCATGGTCGTGCCGGCGGCGCTGTTGACCGTGGCGGTGAAAGTCACCGAAGTATTGTTGCTGGACGGATTCTGGGAGGAAGCAAGGGCAGTGGTGGTGGCGAGGCCGCTGGAGACAAGCTTGATGTTGGAAAAGCCGGCCTGGCCACCCGAACTGAAGCCAGACCCGCTCGAGATCAATTCAATGACTATTGCCTGCCCAATATCGGGGCCGGACGCGGGCGCGACATAAGTCAGCGACCAGCCATCAAAAGTCCCAGGGGTCGGCTCGGGTATGACGAAGGTATTGGTCCCGCCGACGAGAACATCCCCATTGGTCGCGGTCGCGAGCAGCGCGGCAGAGCATGGAGCGCCGCCGCCAGTGCCGCCAGTGCCATTAAATCGTTGTCCCAACGCGCCCGTCAGCGTGTAGGTGGTGTTGGAGGTCAGAACGTTGCTCAAAGTCTGATAAATAGTGGCCCCGTCCAGATAAGCCAGGTTTACCCCTGCCGCAGGCGGCGGAAGATCGCCGGCGGAATTGCCCGGACTATTGACACTTGTATTCGTGTAGGTGGAATCCGTTGGATTAAACGTGCCATAATCCGTTCCGGGAGGCGAGATGCCGCTCCACGCGGTGACGTTGGTGGTGCTGGCGCCGTCCGCCAGGAAATCCGCCTCAAAGTCCCCGTTGACGATGCTGATGTTGACAGGCCCGAACACTGTTTGCAGCAGTGGATCGGAGACGTCGCTCACATTGTTGGAATCGCCGCCGTAGGCTGCCGTGATGGAGTGAGGCGAATTGGCGGAAAGCCCGGCGGTGCTGAAATTGGCCACGCCCGAAGCATTGACCGTCCCGACACCCAGGGTGTTGGTTCCGTCCATGAAGGTGACTATTCCGGTGGGCGTGCCGCTCATGCTCGTAACCGTGGCGGTAAAGGTGACCGCGCCGCCGAGCGGCGATGGATTTTGCGAAGAGGCGACCGAGATGAATGAATCGCCAATGGAAAAATCCCCAAACGCCGCGCCTGAAAGACTAGCGCTGGTGGCATTTGTGGTCGGAGCCTGGCTGAGGGAGATGTTCGTCCAAGGAGTGCTTCCGGCCCATTGCCTGACGACGAAAGACGAAGGAACGGCCCCGGCGTCCAGATCCGATGCGGGATAATTAAACGTCGCACTATAGGAAGCGACGGCAATTCCACCGGGAGAATTGGTCAGCGTCCAGTAACGATCCACATCCGCGTTGGTGTTGATGCCGGAAGTGGCGATTTGCGGGTGCTCGCCCGCGACGGTGAGCGCGGTCAAACTGCCGGGCGCGGTCACGTTGAGAGAGGTCAGGCTAAGGGGCGCGTATTCCCCGGCATTGCCGATCGGAAAGGTGAAGGATTGATTATTTTTGACGGCAAAAGCCGCTTGCACGGCGCCGTTGACATAGCTCGAAGCGCTGCCGCCGGAAACCGATGCGCCGGAAGTGAGGACGAGAGGGGCGCCGCCTGTGGTGAGAATTCCGTTGGTCAGGGTCAGAATCCCGGTGACAGTAATATTTGCGCCGAGCGTGACACCCGCGCTGTTGCTGATGGTCAAGTTGGCGAACGATGACGCGGGGTCGGAATTATTGACGGTCTGGGGGGCGCCGCCGTTTAAAATGATGGCGCCGTTGCCGGGATTGAAATTGGGCTTTCCCCCGCCATCCTGCCCGTCGAAGGTCAAATTTCCCGCCACGAAAATGGGATAGTTGCCGCTGTCATCTAATTGACAGTAACCCAGCACTTCCAGGTTGCCGGTGACGACGACCGGGCCGCCCAGGACGGTGCCGTAAGCGGGACTGGAAGTGTCACCGCCGGCGATGGTGAGGTTATTGAAAAAGCGGAAGAAACCCAGGGTGGCCGAGTTGAACGTGCCGGCCCCCAATGCGACCGTCGCGCCGGTGGGAGTGGGCGCGGGCGTCCAAGTTCCGGGATTGCCCACCGTGATCGTGTCGGCGCCGAGCCGCCCGCCGGCGCTCAGATTAATGCTGCCCGGACCGCCGCCCGAAACGCCAATGGTGAGTATTCCCGAGGGAGGAAACACCCCGTTGTCCACCAACAGGGATGACCCGGGATTGAAAACAATCGAGCCGCCGGCGGAGGCATTCGTGCTGTCGCCGAGTTGAAGGAATCCACAGAGGTCATTCGTGGCGTCAATGGTCAGTGTCGCGTTATTATTGACGATAACGGTGTCGGCGGAATTCGGCTGCCCGCCCGATTGCGAGCCTCCGGTGAGGGAGCTCCAATTCATGTTGGTAGCAACGGTAATGGTGGCCGAGGGCGCGGCAAAGGTCATGGCCAGGAAGATTACAACAGACAGTGCCAGCGGGTGCAACGATGCCAACTTTTTCATACGCATAAACAACAATGGGCGCAGAATCAATGCTCTGCGCTCTCTAATGGCTGACCGCTCAAGTTCAGCCGAATCTATTCATACTCAAAACCCAGCATATCGCTCTGCGTATCTCTCTTGGCCCATCCAGCCTTCGCCGGATGTAAAAGCGTCTTGGTTCTCGACGGGCTGCCCTTGAGCAGAGGCCGCTTCCGGTTACGGGACAGCAATGACTCTCGCAGGCAAAGGCCAAATTGTCAAGCAGGATTAGCGGGCCCGCTCCCCCCGGGGGACAGGCTGCGCCGCCCCGGGTTCGGTCCAGTTCCCTTCATCCCGGCCGTTCCGGCCGGCATTGGGCCGTTTTGGACCCGTTTGCAAGCGGGCAAAAAATCGTAAAAATTTACGGGTTTTGGGCCGCTCTGTCAAGAAAACATACTTGACAAATCGGACCCCGGCATCGATTTCAGCCAATGTTTGCAAGGGTTTCGCGCAAAAAAGATTCTGCTCACCATGAGCTGTACAATTTTCTGAGTTATTCTATAAATCTAGCGTAATGAGTATTTCAGTTAATGAGAACATTCTGGTCCGTGGAGGGGTCCAGCCGCCCACCTTCCCAATCCATCGCGCGGCCCCGGCCCTCCACGGACCTTCTCTTTGCACACCCTTTATGAAAAATTCGGGGCTAAGGACGCCTCGGCGAGGCGTCCCTACCTCGACGAACCTCTTGATTGCACCATTATGAAAAACATCAAATCCATGACATCACTCGGGCGCGTGCTTCTTTGCGCCGCCCTGCCGGCCCTGGCCCTGCCCCTGGCCACCGCCGGCTGCAAATCTCCCGTGGCCGTGCAAGGGCAATACAGCACGCCCAAACAAACGATCAACGGCAGCTTCAATGCCACGACGAACAGCGTGACGGTGGGCGGCACTTACCAGACGGGCACGACCAACATCGGCGGAACGGTGACGGTGGGGAAATAAAGGAAATGCTTCCGCCGTCGCCGAAAGGGCCATGGCGGACTGGCGGAAGGCTGAATTTATGAAAAGAACACTGACTCGATTGCTCCTCGCTTTTGCATTTAGCCTTCAACCTTCAGCCTTTCTTCTGCTCTCCGGCTGCGCCTGCCCGCACCGCCAAGCTCTCGCTTCCCATACCGTCGAAGTCTTCCTCGGCAGGCCGGACGGCCTGATCGCCCGCGAAGAATGGCGCGATCGGGAGGGTGGCTGGGGCCTTTTCCTTTTCACAGACCCGTCCGTCCAGAGCATGACGGCCACTCACACCAATCAACGCTCGCTCGGCGGCGGGTCTGTGTTTACGGCGGGGCCGATGAACATCCTGGTGGACAGCAATCTCGTGCCGGCCATCGCCGCCAGCGGGACGGCGGCAGGGAACATCATCGGCGCCGCCGCCAAATCGACTCTCAAATGAAAACCTTTTTCACCACGAAGAACACGAAGGCCACGAAGGAAGAAATTCATTCCGTCAGGACTCCGTTTTCTTCGTGCGCTTCGCGGTAAAAATGAACTCTCCCATTCCTAATTATTTTGATGCGCAGAATGCGGCGGCTTTCGTCTGCCTGGCGGCCAGGGCGTATGGCGTTGACGATAGCGCGGCACTGTATGGGGCTCTTCAATCGATTGAGGGTTCCGCCGTCGCCAAGGCTATGGCGGACAGGCCGACGGAGTCTCACCCCACCGTGGTGGAAGACACTGCCACGGAGACGCGGGCGGTGGTTTACCACGATGACGAGGATTTGGTCGTGGCTTTTCGGGGGACGATGGATTTGCGGAATTGGATGACGGATCTCGATATTGCAACAGTCTCGGAAGACGGTTGCAAAATTCACCTGGGGTTCTGGCGGGCGCTGGAGAGTGTTTTTGACGCGTTGCAAGAGGCGGTGCGGCACGAGTGCGCGGGGCGGCGCGTATGGTTGACTGGACATAGCCTGGGCGGGGCGCTGGCGGTGCTCTACGCGTGGCGCAGTATGACTTTGAGCCGCTCAAATTCCTTCAGCGGGATCTATACCTTCGGACAACCGCGGGTCGGCAACGCGGCCTTTCGGGATAGCTGGCCGTTTAAAGCAGGGTTGGATGGATGTTTGTTCCGGGTGACCAACGCGGTGGACATCGTGCCGCATCTGCCGTGGCTTTGCGGACGTTACCGGCATTGCGGGCATGAAGTGTTTTATCCGGGAGCAGCCTTGGGCCTGCGGCCGAAGGCGGCAGCATATCAGCTTGATGGCCCGGCCTGGCTTTATGCGCTCAGGGATGTCCTGGCGCTGGTTTCTGAAACGGTGAGGCCGAGCAGCGTTGAGGAATGGATCGCGGATCATCACGTCGGGAATTACGTCAATCTCTTCAACTCCCGGTGGGGTGAGACTCTGTCGAACCCTAATTTTTCCCCATCAATAATGGGCTCGACGGAGTCTCGCCCTACCGGGAACGCATTATGAACCAGCTCCAAATTGTCAACATCGTGGTCAGTGTCGTGTGCGTCATCATCATGACGGTGCTGGCCTGGGTCACGCTTTATCGGCGGAATCGCACGGAGGTCAGTTTTACGGGGACGCCGGTGGATAAGAAGGAGTTCGACAAGCACGTGGAGGAGAACCGGGGTGAGCACGAGAGAATTTTTGCCAAGCTGGGCGGGGTGGAGCGCGGGGTGGAAGGGCGGCTGAACGCCAAGCTGGACGCGATGGCGGCGGAATCCAAGAACGACCGCGAGAAATTGCACGAGCGGATCAACCCCATCGAAGGCGAGATTTGCGCGCTGCGCCAGGCGAGCGAAACCAACACGACGCATCTGGTGCAAATGGACGGGAAAATCGACCGGCTGATAGAAAGGATGAAGTAAGAATTATGATCCCCAACGAACAACTGGAACTGTTTCGCGACGCGCTGCTGCGCTCGCTCAAGGCGGCCCGGAGCATCGGACTGAACCTGCAATCGATCGAACTGGCGCTGATGGTGGCGGGTTTCCGCCATTTCACCCGCGCGGAGGTGGAGGACGAAATCCAATATTTTATTGACGCCAAATTCATAGTGGAGGCGCCGAAGTCGCACAGCTTCGGGCACAAGATCTGGCGGATTACCAAGGACGGGATTGATGACCTGGAGAAACGAGGATTCTAAATGAAGGCGATGTTTCCACAAAAACGTAAAAATACCAAGGTGGAGGAATTTCGGAGCGATTCGTATGAGGCGTCGCTGACGCCGGAGGAACGTCAATCGCTCTACGCCTTGTTGCGGGCGGAGGTTCCTTATCATGAAATCCTCAAGACGACGCCGGTTTGGCGCACGGGGGAGAATATGGGGCAGCGGCCTTGGACGAGAACTTTGTACGGGATCAAACATCGGCTGGATCTGGAAGACATGTTGATGAACCTCGAAGGGGAATCGTCCTTTCTGGAGAAAACGAAGTCAGCGTTGGACGCCTTTGTCAAAGGCTCGGACGGCGAAAAGGTGCTGGATCGTTGCATGGCGCTGATCGGTCAGGAGGTTATCCAAAGAACTTTAAAGCGGCTCAATCCCGGAGCGCGCACCGCGGCAGCCAAACTGTTGTTGAAACGGGCGGATCAGCGCCGGGTGGATCGCCGGCTGGATATGGTGGATGCGCTCAACAAGGGGGAGGAATCAGAAGTCGATACCAGCTTAACCCCGGAAGGGAGAGAAGCTGCAGTCAAACGCATTTTGGGCATTTCTTAAATGAAACCAACCACGAAGAACACGAAGTTCACGAAGGCCGGAGGAGTGAGACTCCGTCGAACCCTAACTCGATTCAGTTACGGCTCGACAGCGTCTGGCCGCAGCGCGTCAAAAAAGCGTCAAGTTCATCGTAAGGTTTGGACCGAAAAGTCCAGCAATGAGGGCGGGGATATCTACGAACCCCTGGGCGAGCTTCTGCCTTATCAGCGCCGCTGGGCCGAAGACGGGTTCCGTTGGAAATTTGGCCTCATGGCCAGACAGGTGGGCAAGGATTTTTCCAGCGGCTTTGAGGGTATCCGCGATATTTTGCGCGCGGAAAAGGCAGAGGATAAACGGGACTGGCTGATCGCCGCGCCTTCGGAGCGGCAATCTCTGGAATCGCTGAGCAAATGGAAGGATTGGGCGCAAAGCTTCAAAGCGTCGCTCAAAGGATATGAAGAAATACGAGAAGGCGGCGGGGAGAGCCTGCTCAAATCGGCCATCATCACTTTTCCGCGGGGCAGCCGGGTCATCGCGGTGCCGGGGCGGCCGGATACGGTGCGGGGCTACTCGGCGAATGTGTTGTTGACTGAGTTCGCCTTTTTTGAGGACCCGGACCAGACCTGGCGGGCAATTTTGCCTTCGATTACGAATCCGCTGCGGGGCGGGGTGAAGAAGGTGCGGCTGATTACCACGCCGAATGGGATTGGGAATAAGGCGCATGAAATTTGGGCCAAGAATTATTTGCCGCAGGGAGTCCCGGCTTCAGCCGGCGCCGAGGAACCGCCTAAAGGCGGGACTCCAAACTCCAAATGGTCCTGTCACTTTGTGGATATTCATACGGCGGTGGCGCAGGGGCTCAAAGTGGATGTTCAGGAACTCAAGGCCGCCATTGATGACCCGGAAGGGTGGGCGCAGGAGTTTGAATGCCAGTTTCTGGATGTCCAGGCGGTGTTGCTGCCTTATGAATTGATCGCGACTTGCGAAACGGAGGAGGCGACGGCGGCGGTGCCGGCGGAATTTTGGCAAACAACTCCCCAGTGGCCCATTGATATGGGAATCGATTTCGGGCGGCGCCATGACCTGACGGTTTGTTGGGCGAATGCCTGTGTGGGAGATGTGGCGCAGACGGTGGAGGTGCTGGAGCTGGCGCAGATGTCCACGCCGGACCAGGTGGCCTTGCTGGGGCCGAGATTGAAACGGGCGCGCCGGGTGTGTCTGGACTACACCGGGCCGGGAATCGGCATGGGGGATTATCTGGCGAAGGAATTTGGGGAATGGAATCCGGACAAGCACCAATACGGGAAGATCGAGCTTTGCACGTTCAGCAATCAGTTGAAGGTGGAGGTTTTTTCCAAGATGCGGATGGCGTTTGAAAAGCGCGCGGTGCGGGTGCCGGTCAATCGCGCGGTGCGGGAGGATTTGCACAGCGTCAACCGGGTGACGAGCGAGAGCGGGGGCATCACGTATCGGGCGCCGCGGGGAGCGGGAGGGCACGCGGACCGTTGCACGGCGCTGGCGCTGGCCTTGCGGGCCGGACGGGACCAGGGCGGGAATGATCCGTTCTTTATGTTTCAGCCACAATATATGCGCATGGGGCAGCCTCCGCGCAGGAATACTTCTTTGTTTCAATGAAAACTCAAACCTCAGTTCCTAATCTTAAGCGTAATCAAACTCTTAATTCAGAAAACAAAGAGATTAAGATTAGGAGTAAGATTAAGATTGGGAAAGAACCCGCTGGCCCCCTCAATAATATGCCGCCCAATTTGCCGGGAGCGGCGGCTTCTTCGCTGGCTTATGGATTGAATATCGGGACGGTGGTCAGCACCCAGAATCATTGGCGGGAATATTATAACCCGATACGGGCCATAAACATTGAGCGGGCGATCGCGCTTTATGATTTTTCGCGGCGGGGGCTGAACGCGGAATTGCAGAATGTCTATCGGGAGATGGAGGGTTTGTTTCCCACGCTGATCGGCTTGATCGAACGGCGCACCAGTCCGCTGCTGGAAATGGATTGGAAGGTCAGGACGATCCGCGAAGACAAATTGCCCAGGGGCGCGACGCCGGCCCAAGCTGAAGAACAGGCCGCCGTTCTGCGCGATGCGTATGACGCGATTGACAATTTGTATGACGCGATTGAATGGCTGGAGCTGGGAGCCTTTCGGGGTTACGCGCATCTGGAAAAGATTTACGCCAACCCGGGCACGGGGGATTTGAGCATCACGCATCTTGAGCCGGTGGAGCAATGGCACTGGACGCGCAAGAGCATGTATTCGACCTGGGAATACGTGGCGGCGGCGACGCAAACCAACATCGGGGTGCCGATCAATTACGACCAGTTTCTGATTCACGAAGTGCGGCGTCCGCTGGACCGGGTGGCGCTGGTGCTGTGGATGCGGGCCGCGATGTGTGAAAAGGATTGGGACGCGTTTATCGAGATTTACGGGGTGCCGCGCTGGCTGGTCACCATGCCGCCCAATGTGCCGAAGGAAAAGGAGAACGAATATTTCGCGGCGTCGCGGGCGATTGCGGGCGGCGGCAACGGGATCCTGCCGCATGGCGCGACCGCGGTCCCGATGGACCAGCCGCGCAATACGAATCCGTTTCGCCCGCGCCTGGATTGGATTCAGGAGCAATTGGTGCTGGCGGGAACGGGCGGGCTGCTTTCGATGCTGGCGCTGCCGACGGGGCTGGGACCGGGCGCGACCGGGGCGCATGAGGATGCGTTTCGGAAAATCAGCAAAAAGGAGGCGCGGAAAATTAACGAGGTTTTCAACACGCAGTTCGACCGGCCTTTGCTGGCGCAGAAATTTCCCGGGCAACCGCCGCTGGCTTATTTCGAACTGAGCGCCAACGAGGAGACGGATGTGGCGGATGTTTGCGCGCAGGCGGTGCAGTTGAAGCAGGCCGGGTTTTCGATGGACGCGGCGGAGTTGACGGAACGGACGGGGTATACGGTAACCAAATGAAACAATGGTTGACAACGGAAGGCCTCCGCGAAGGAGAGCGGCGGATCATCACTTAAATTTCGCCCTAGCAAGACATTTTTTATGAACACACCCATCTTAAATCGCGATTTTACTCATCCGGCCGATGGCTGGTACCAAATTGAAGCCAAGGGGGAGCATCCGAATCTGAGCGCGTATGTCATCCAGGTGTTGGATGACGAGGCTTGCCAGTCGATTGCGAACCGGTTCAACGCCGAGGCGGCGCAGCCCGGGTTCGCAGGGATGCTGATTGACCATGAGCATTTCAAGAATGACCAGGACAAGGAGACAGTCGCCTACGGCTGGCTGACGGCGTTGCAAAACCGGGCGGACGGGCTTTACGGGCAAATTCGCTGGAGCGGCACGGGCCAGAAGGCGGTGGACAATGGCGATTACCGATTTTTTTCCACGGAATATAACCAGGCGGACCTGGTGATATTAAACCAGAACAAAAAGCCGTTTAAGGTCCGCCCCATGCGGCTGGACGGGTTGACGCTTACGAACGTCAACAATAACAAGGGGCAAAAGCCCATCACCAACCGCGGAGTCGAACCCGAAAACGACCCGCCACAGAAAGCAAAACAAATGAAGACAGTCTGCACCCTGCTGGGGCTGGCCGCCGACGCCTCGGAAGAGGCCGTTCACGCGGCGGTGGCCCACACGCTCGACCGGATCAAGGAACTGGAGAACAGCCAGATCCAATCGGACCTGGAAACGTTCCAGAACCGCTTTGATCCCAAACAACGGGAATTCATCAAAACGCTGCTGGTGACCAACCGGGCGGCGACGCTGGAATTCCTCAAATCGCAGCCGGAAAATAAAGGGCCGCTGGCCCCGAGCCGGTTGCACAACCGCCAGAACGCGCAGCCGGTCGATTCTCCCGCCGGCGGCGAGCCGGCCGATGAAGCGGCGCTCTCGGCCGAACGCAATTCGGCCATCGAACAATACCGGATCGCCAATCGTTGCAGCTTCCAGGAAGCGCACGACGCGGTCCGCCGCAAAAAGCCGGAATACTTCGGACTCAACCCACATCTCAAATCTCAGATCTGAAATTTCAAATTAGAACACTATGAACTCAGCATTATTCGCCAGACCCAACAGTTTGTTCAGCTACCAGGACCCAAACAATATAATTGACTTTACCGGAAAGGAGGGCTGTCTCGTGGCCGGCAACGCGGGGGCGTTGACGGTCAGCGCCAGCGCCACGGCGCCGGCTGTGGCCGTCGTGCTCGACGGATTGCCGCCGGGCCGGCCCACCACGATGGGGACGATCGGCAAGACGCCGCCCATCCGCTTGCGCGCGGGCGGGACGATCAGCCAATTCAGCCGGGTGGTGCAGAATGCCGCCGGGCAGGTCACGGCCGACCCGGGTCCGGGCACCGGGCGGGTGATTGTCGGAATGGCCCTGGAAGCCGCGGTGGCCGGGGATTTGTTTCTGGTTGACACCTGTTTTCCGACCCTCGCTTCCTAAACTCAACACTCATAATTCACAACTCATCACTCATATATGCCACAAGGAGCCTCATTATCCGCCACACTGAACTACCAGTTGACAGACTTTGCCACTGGCCACATGAACGACCTGAAAGCCGCCTACGATTACGCCGAGCGCATCTGCCCGACGGTGCGTGTGCCGGGCTCGCATGGTCAATACAAGAAGTTTGACGACGTCAATTCGTTCCAAACTTACAACACGGCCCGGGCCATGGGCGCCGATCCGACCCGGATCGAGTTCGCGGCCGAGGACGAATTCTACAATTGCACGCCGCAAGCGCTGGAGGTGACGGTGGACGAAGAAGAACGCCGCCAGGCCGGGGAGAATAACGCGGTGGCGCAGCAATTGTTGGACGAGGGAAAGATCAAGGCGGTGCTGAATGCGGCCGCGTTGAGCTATGCCTACAAGCGGACCAATTATGTCATCGCCAACACGACGCCGGTGCCGCAACGCGGGAATTTCAGCAACCCGAACATTGATCCGATCGACCAGATCGACGAGCAATTGGACCAGCTTTCGCTGGCTTGCGGGTCGATCAACTTCCTGAAGGTGACGATGGATGTTTCGGCGTGGCGGACCATTCGCTCGCATCCGCTGGTGAAGAAACGTTTGGGCGGGGTGCAGGTCAGCGAGATCAGCATCGAGCAACTCAAGACGATGCTGCTGTTCCCGGTCGATCTGATGGTGGCGTCGATCAGTTACACGGGGACCAACCAGGGGCCGGTGGGCGGCAGCGGGGCGGGAGCGGGCGAGCAGACGGGCAAAAAACGGTTGCTGGCCGGGAACATCCTGGTGCATTACAGCGCGCCTGATCCGACCCTTTACGATCCGAGCGCCTTCAAATGCTTCGTGGCCGGACAAAGCAACGTCCAGGCGGTGCGCAGCTACATGGCGCCCAACGGTCTTTACGGCGGGCACATCGTGGATTGGAGCGAAGACATCGAACAAACCAGCCAGGTGGCAATGGTCCGGCTGCAACTGTCTTAAGGGCATCTCAAATTCGAAATTTGAAAACTGAAAATCTAAAAACTATGAACATCATTAAAAAACTCATCGTCCTTTTGGTCCTTTGCGGCTTTCGGGGAGTTACGACACTGGTGACGGCGCAGGTCACGCCTACTACTGTGTTTGTGTTGACTAACTTGCCGGCGTCTGTGCCGGGCGGGGTCACGACGAACTTGTTTGGGAGCAACGGGCTGCCCACCGGCAACATCATCAGCCTGCGGCAGGGACAGGGCATGGCGACGGCCATGACTTACAGCGGCACCAATGCGGCCAGCACGCTTGGGTTCAGCCTGAATTGGTCGGTCAGCCTGGACGGGACTAACTGGCAGACGGCCGGTTTCCTGCAAAACACGAACACGGCCAATGGCACCAATAGCTGCACGGTTTGGACAAACTACGCCGGAGCGCTGTTGAACAATGCGCTGTTCATCGCGCCATACAGCCTCCAGAACGCGAACGCGGCGACCAACAGCATCGCGCTGGCCGGCGTGACGGTCAGCTTCGGCAACCTCGTCCCGGGCGGTTACCCGTAAGACCCGGACTGCGCAGAGGGGCGGCGTGGTGACGTTTCCGGCCACGCCGCCCAAGCTTCCCGAGTTTTGTCCGTCAATACGAAATCACAATCTGGCTTTTAACAATTTTTATGGATACCTGGATTACCATTACGCAGGACGATGTGCTGGCGTCGATCAACAGCGCGGAATTGACCGCGGCGCTCAACACGGCGCTGGCGGCGGGGCAGGAGAATCCCCTGGACATCTTGATTCCGGACGTCACGACGGAAGTGCGGGGTTACGTGCGGCGGCGAAACACGCTTGGGCAGACGGGCGCGCTGCCGGGTGAATTAAAGAACGCAGCGATTGACATTATTATTTACAGGACGGCCAATCGCCTGCGGAAAAAAGGCATCGCGGAGGACAAAAAAGCGGACAACGACCGGGCGCTGCAAAAGTTGCAGGCGGTGGCCGACGGGTCGCTGGCGGTTTCGGCACCGGACAATCCCAGCACGGAAGTGACAAGCGCGCCGTCGCCGCATTTTGACCGGGCGCGGCGGGAATTTGGGCGGGAGGAGGAGCGCGGAATATGAAGGCCCAAATCGAACAAATTCAGCCGGATGTATTCAACAAGCTGGCGAGCGAGCCGTATTTCGCGGGCATCTCGCTGTTCATGATCCGCAAGGAGCGCTACGAAAGCGAAATTAACGAGGCGCTGAGCGAGGCGACGTTTGATCCGGGGCAGACCGGCAAGCTGCCGGGCGCGACGATCGAGGTGCTGATGCCGCTGATCAAGACGAACCTGGTCAATGCGCCGGGGCCGGTGGTGACGCTGGAACAAAGGCTGATCGTGAAGGAAAATCCAACGATCAATCTGGCCGCCGGGGGCGTGAATCTGACCGCGGAACAAATCGCGGTGCAGATTTTGCAGACGCTGCATCAATTTTATTTGGGCGGGATTTGCCAGGCGTTGTATCCGGCGCACAAGGCCATCGTGCCCAACGAGAAATTTCCCGGCCTGGTGGCTTACGAGGTGGCGCTGGAAGCAACCTTCCACTTGACAGCATTGGAGCGCACGGCGTGCCCGGCGCCGCCCTCGGAAGGACCGCCCCTGACGCTGGCCTTCACGGCGCCGGCGGGGGACCCGGGCGCGGCACTTTATTACACCGTGGATGGATCTTTTCCGGGACCGGGCAACGCGGCGGCCACTGCGTATGGGGCGGCGTTCGGGGTCGCCAGCGGCGTGACGCTGCGATGGGCGGCCTATGCGGCGGGCAAACTTGGGTCATCCACCGGGATGGCGACGATCACCTAAACCCAAAATCCACCTCTCAAATTTGGAATTACAAAATTATGAGCGTTACAGTAGCAAATTTATCCGGCGGGGCGGCGTATGTCGCCATGAACGCCAAGAACATCCAATTCGAATCCGATTGCTCGCTGGAAATGGTTCCGACGACTTCCGTGCTGTCTTCGGCGCTTTACGGAAAATTCGACGAAATTCCCACCGATCTGCTGATTAAATTCAGCGGGACGCCGCGCCATTATGACACGGCGGCGTTGTCAACAATGTTTCCCTACGCGGGGGCTTATCCGGTCCCGGGCACCTTTTACGGAGGGGGCAATGTCCCGGCGAGCATCAACTCGATCAACGGGGACCAATTCGTGTTGAACAATGCCATGGTGGGAAAAATGCCGGAACTGATCCTGGGCATGGAAAAAGTGATCCTGGGCCCGATGGAAATCTGGGGGCTGATCCAGTCGGGGCAAAATCCGACGGGCGCAGGTGCCTATTACACTTACAACGCGGGCGGGGGCAGTTACAGCTTTGCCGGTCCGACGCTGGGGGCGACGGCGCTGATCGGTCAACAAGAATACACGGCGGCCTTCGGCGCGGTGGCAGGGCTGGTCAGTTTTCAGGCGCAGGAGACGTGGACCATTTCGCACGAGCTGGAGTGGTCGCCGGTGCTAATCCAGGGGCGGACGCGGGCGTTTCGATTGCAGAGTTACCGGGCGCTGGCCAAGTGCAAACCGGCGGACGCGACGATGGCGGCGCTGCTCAATGCGCTGGGCGCGCAGGGAGCCAACGCGACGCCGGGGACGCGGCTGAGACAGTTGGCGAAGGCGGCCAATGGCGCGGCGGCCTTTCCGTCGCTGGCGATCAGCGGGACGAGCAACATCACGGTAACGCTGGGCAACGCGGCGCTGAAGACGGCGGGGTTCCAGTTTGGATCCAAGCCGTTGCGGCAGGGAGAAATTGGATTTGTCAGCACGGCAGATTTGAGCAATGGGACGCCGACGGCCCCGCTAACCCTGGCTTGAGCGGTGAAGATTATTCTTACACCGAGCGGAGGAGCGGCGTTCGTTTTGGGGGACGATGCGGTCAGCGTCGTTGTCGGGGGAAATTTCAGCGGCGGGGCGGGCGGACAGATCCGGGAAGGATTTGTCAACAAACAGAAACGGCAGGTGCAAAGGAGCGCGCTTTTCCGGGGGGCGTATTTGCTGAATCTCGCGCGGGGCAACTGGGAGAACCGTTTTGCCTTCACGGTGCAGCGGTCTTTCCAGACGTTGGAGGCGTGCGTGGCGTTCATCGCGTTTCACCCGGACAGCGTGCCGATGGCGGGGGAGATCAGCCTGAGCAGCCAGAGCGGGACCGGCCTGGTGCTGCGCTATTTGCCCGCGGCGGTGGTCGAGAGCGTCGAGTGCATTCAACAAATTGGGCTGAGCTGCGACTTTACCTACCGCATCGCCGGCAACGGTCCCTGGCAGGCCAGTCCATGATGACAAAACTAAAACACTGCGTTGCGCCTGAAGCCGAGCCCGCGGGAGCCCAGGCGCGACTTTGCAATAATGATTTATGAGCCTTTCTCCATTACCCATTCGTTTGTTTTGCGACCTTGTCGCGCGCGCCAATGTCATCGACCTGAACACCTCGCAAGGGGCGCTATTTTACCGGGGCGATGATATTGAGATCGATATCGGGCTGGGGCAGAACGGAGCGTTGCTGACCGGCCTGGGGAACATCGCGTCGGTGAGCTGCCAGCTTTTTCAGAGCGAGACGGACAGCAACGCGCCGGCCATGAGCGCGACGGGGGCGGCCACCGGCATGAATCTAGGTTTGACGCAAGCGGAGTGGACCAATAACACGGCGCCGTATTATCACGCCGCGTTTATTTTTCCGAACAGCCAGACGGCGGTGCCGTTGAACGGGCAGGCGAGTGTCAATTATTGGCTGCGCATTACGGCCCAGACCACGGACAGCCCGGCGAAAATAGTCACGCTGCTGGACGGGCCGATCACGGTCAAGGACGGGCCGATCAGCACGGTCAGCGCGCCGGCGGCGGGGTATTTTCGCTTTTATAACGTGGCGGGGAACATTGTGCCGCAGCTCTACGATCCGGCCAGCGGGCACTTTTATAATCTTGAGATCGACACGGTGGCGGGGGCGCGGACTTTAAGCCTGGGGGACACTGCGTATTAGGTATAGTTGACAGAAAACCGTTCAGATATTATGGCTGTTTCCAATGCAGATTACGAAGGGGCCGCGGCGGACCCGGTGAAACTGAGCGGCGTTTCGGCGGGACCCGAACCAACGACCGTGGCCGGAGGGATGGGGCCGGCTTTCAATCCGTGGGCTGATTCCGTCGCTGCGGCTGCGGCCGCCATGATAGAGTTGGTCAAACAAACGAATGATTTTCAAAAGGGGCTGACAGGTGGAACTACGACTGGCAGTGAAATCCCGGCATCGCAAGCGCGGCAGACGGAAGGACCAACTGAGGGTAACCGGATGGCAGCGGAAAATGTGCCTGTGATGGAATGCACGGTTCAGCCGGAGAACCCCGTGGCGAAAACCGAACCGAGGTCCAACGACAAGCCGTCCGAGCTGCGGCAAAACGGATGGGAGGACAAGACGCCATCGCAGGAACCGGCTGAAAGCACGTTTTCCGAAGGGAAGGGCGGCGGACGCGATATTAGAAATAGAATTGACAATGCGCAAAGTCGCTTTGGGAATCAGACACGTCACGCCGAGGATATGGAGTCGCTGCTGGACCAAACCGTCACGCTCCTGGAATCGCTGGCCGAACAGCCGGCGTTGCGCGGTTACGAGGCCATGCAGCGCCGGCTTGATACGGTTGAACAATTGCTCGGGCAAACAGCGAACACACGGGGCTGAGCGAAAGGCTGAAGTGAAAAGACAAAGAAGAGCGTTCCACATATTTTTATTCTGATGAATTATATCACTCTCACATATAACGGCCTTGAGAGGTCTCTGGCGGACTGGGGTATTTCGACCTGGTCGCGCACGGCTCAAAATCAGGCCAATGATGATTTCAGCTGCACCATCCCCACGCCGATGGACCAGGCGGATATTTTTCCCTACGGGGCGAACATTATTGTTCACATTAATCGGATTGCATCGACCGTCAATCCGATCAATGCAACGTTGCCGCAATCGGGCTGCACAAGTTTTTCCGGAGGGACGCAATGGTTCTGGGGCTATTGTATCGATAACGACCGCGCAGGCGATCCCGGGAGGGAAACGTTCACCTATAGATTTGTCGGGCCATACAGGTTTTTCTTCGAGCGGCTGATTTTCCAGAAACTGCAACTCACTTGGAACGGAGTTAAACAGATCGCCGATTACCAGTCCGACGTGGTTCTTGGCCTGAGCCTGACGACGCTCAGCGGGACCGGCGACACTGTTCAATCCAGCACGGCGACTAATCTCATGTCCATTGCGCAGCAGGTGAAGGAAATTTGCCTGTACGCGCAAGCGGACAGCGTTTATCAGCAGGCGAATAACGGCCTGGGCTGGCCGAATACCGCCGCCGCCGGGCAGCCGGCCAATGCTCAATTTCAATGCGATGCGCTCACCCAGGCCGTGGACGGCGTCAACTATGATCTTTTGAATATCCCGAGCGCCAACACTCTGATCAGCGACTACGCCAGCGGCAATCTCGCCAATAAAACCAGCGCGAGCGCACTGCCGGCGGGCAGCTACATGCTGCGCGCGCCCCTGGATGCCTGCAACGCCATTACTTGCGCTGAGGCATTGCGCCGGCAATTGCAATGGATTGGCGGAATTGGTTCGCCGGTCATTTGGACCGATCACAGCCAAACGCCGCCCCAACTCCACGCGGCCACGCGAGACCGACTTTCCACAAGATCCCTCGCTCTGACCGGTATTGCTGTCAAAAATAAAATCAAAAAGCGCAGCGATCTCATTCCCGCCGCGGTCCATTTTAAATACAAAGTGGCGGGCAGCTATCTAGCCCAGCCCTACAGCGTTGTCGTCAATGACGTGGCCGGCTACGTCGGCGGGGTGTTGTATGAAGGCATCGGCCAATTGGGCGCGTTGACTTCGCTGACGGGCACGGCCCTGGACGGCAGCGTGCAAACGGCGTTGATGGCAGCGGCGAAAACGGCGACGGCGATGGTGCAGACACTGGATTTCCAAGGCGACCAAGTAAACGCGGCCAGTTGCAAGATAACCACGCAAGCTTTGAACATGGCGGACCCGTCTGGCACGGGAGCGGATGGCGGATTCTGGGCCACGCTCTTCCCGGAGCTTAATAACGTCAGCAAACTCAGATTCTACAATAACGGTTCACCGGGCGTGACGATCAAGGACGCGGCTACAGGGGCGATCTATTACGCCAATGGCGCCTGGACCGGCGCGGCCTATATTAACCGGGTCACCGACGGCCAAGTCGCTCCATGGATGCTGGCTTCCACTTCCACGCCGAAAAATCCGGTTGGAGGCCAAACTGTCAAGGTGACTCTGACCGTTCGTTTTCAGTACAGCGAGAATGCCCAAGGCGCAAACACCGTTACGTCCGCCACTGTGGGATACCATGAAAAAAACATCACCCTTACTCTCTCAACGCTTACGACTGGAACGTATTATTCGTCGCCGTCTGTCTCCTCCGGAGAGCCGGTACCTTATGGGCTGGCTGGATATATACTGGCGCTTGAGAGCATCCCGCAATACGAGGGCAGCCTCGTCGTGCAGGAAACCGAAATAAGCGATGTCTGCCCGCTGGGAAGCGCTCTCAACATCACGGGGGGACAGGCCGAATGGGCCGCCATGAACGCCTGCGTGCAAGAGGTCCGCTATGGCGACAACGGACAAACTGAAATTATTTTCGGTCCCGCCAAACATCTGGGACCGGCGCAATTCGTGGCGCGATTCCGCAACAATGTCGGGCCGCGCTGGTATCTGCTTATCGGCGGCGACCTGATGAACCAGGCCAACCCCGGGGCGCTGAACCTCGGCAACAACATCCCCGCCGATGCCCCGTCGCCCGGCAACAAAAGCTTCACATTCCAGAGCTTTTTCGCCGCGCTGCCCAGCGACCAAAACAGCACGCCCGCCACACTGCCGGCCGGCGTTCATATTGACAGTGGCGGCGGAGGAGCGCCCACCACGCCGGCCAACTTTGCCGGCGGGGCCATTGCCAGTGGGCAGCGCAGCTTCGCCACCCCCGGCGCAGCCCAGCAACGGATCATCCTGGCCCAAGGTCCCAACGGCGGCGCGGGCGGCGAAGCCAGCGCATGGATCCGGCTGGACATCGGCGATCTGGAAAACAGCAGCAACGCGGTGCAGAACCTTCATCTCTATTTGCGCGAGATGAAAACTTGCGAAAGCGGGGTGGCCAGCTACCGACTTTTTTTGGCGAGCGAGCCATACACCGCGTCCATTCGCGGCAGCCACCCGGACCTGTAGGGAAAAATGCTGAAGGCTAAAGGCAGAAGACTGAATTGAAAATCATCGCCGCACAGAGGCCACGCTACAACCCATGAGCATTCCAATCCTTATGAATCCGGGCTGTTCGCCGGGTCTGACCTCTCGATCCATTGCCACGCAGTATTACGTCGGCAGCGCCATCAATACTGCCACCCCGCAAGCGGCAATCGTCAATTGGGTCAACGCTTATGACATTACCAGCATTGCCTGGGGATCGTCGGTGATGTGCAGCGGGTGGAACGGATCCACTTTTACGAGCGTCAAAACCCAGAGCGGCCTTTCTTACTGGCATTCCGTCATGTGCAACGGAACTTTCCTGGGGGACACTTCGCCCGACTACGTCCGCACCGAAGTCAGTTTTCCCTGGAACGACAATTGCGGTTACAAGGGATACATGATCCTGGGCAGTGAGTGGCAAAATGGCGTCCGCGGCGGTCCCTGCACGGTGGGCTGCCTCTCCGATCCAAGCAACCCCTGCCCGATGATTGAATTGCCGCTGACTTTCGGGACATACAGCTACGCGCTCCTTTTTGGTTTGATTGGGGCGGGCAGTTACGGCTCGGCGCCCAATTCCACGCCTGATCTCCCAACGTGGCTGGCCAATACCTACCACGGCTATCCCATTAACGGTTTTGTCCTATCCACCACCCCGCTGGACGGCTGGAGCAACCCATCCGGTTGGTCCTGGAACCCAAACCAGATCTGTGATGGGTCTGCGGGTGATCCGTTTGGAGGAGACCCGTAAAGGCAAGGCTAAAGGCTGAATGCCGAAGGCCAAATTAAATCCAACCACTGTATTGAATCCTGAATTGATTTTTCCTGTGAATATTATTCGACCTTTGAGCAGCTTGAAAAAGACTGCCGGCCAGCGCAAGCCGGGCTACCTCGAAGAATGTCTGCGTGTGGGCAAGGTCAGCGGTACAAGCGGAGCAGAGATGGTGGAATTCACCCCCGACCAACACGCCTATTTGAGGAGCAGATTTTCACTTGAGCCCGCGAAGGGAGGATGGGGCGATGCGGTGCATCGAATCGCCGGCCCGATTGGCCGCGCCATTCATTGGCCGTGCATGAAGGGGGACGGGACCACCGAGCTCAAGGCGGGAAGTCCTTGTGATCGGGCCAGAAATTTACTGAACAAACTATGAATACCATGAAGATTATGAATATTGTCAAAACTACCTCATTTAAGGGCGGCGAATGGCCGCCGCACTTCAGGACGCTTCGCGTTTTGGCAAGTGCCTTGGTTTTTGGATTATCCTCGGTGATTGCGCTCCACGCGGGCACAAATGCGTCTGTCATGTTTAATACAAATACGGGGGCGCTTGTTGTCCCGAGCGCAACGGTGTTCTACGGCAACAATCCGCCGCCGGTTGCTGCCGGCGGACTTACTAATTTTAATGCGGCCACCGTGACGTTATCCAGCAACCTCGTAATCTCGAACAATCTAAGCGTCAATGGCAATGAAAACATCCTGGGCACCCTGACCACGGGAAGCGGAGCGAATATCAACGGATTATTGACCACCGGGAGCGACATCAGCGCTGGGGGCAACGTTGCGCTCATCGGCAATATCAATGCCGCGGGCAACATCAACGCCGTAGGCAACGTGATTTCGGGCACCGGTTTTTTCGGGAGCGGAGCGTTGCTAACCGGCATTCCCGATTCGGCGCTGGTCGTCCCGCCAGTTACCAATCATTTTAGCGGCAACTTTAGCGCCACCACTTTAACCGGCAGTCTCAACGCCAGTAATCTGACGGGGACAGTGCCGGGCAATGCACTGCCCTCCGCCATAACCCTTACGTCCCTGACCGCGAGCAATCTGGCGGCAGACCACCTGTTGGGGGCCACCAATGGTTTCGGGGGCGGCGTTGTCAACTCGAGCCTGCCGGCCGGGAGCCTGACCTTCCTGCCGGGAATGCACAACAGCGACCTTGTCTGCTTCGTCGAAATCAATTCGGCTGCCGATGGATTCAGCGATTGGCAACCCGCCGGATCTCCGGGAGCATATTCTGCATTGTTTACCAACTACTACTCCAAGCCATTTAGCGCGGTGCCTGGCGCTGTCATCACCGATATTAACGGCAACTTTTCCAACGATGCCTGGGTGAACAACGGAGGAGGCGCACCGCCCACGCTTGTTTATTTTGCCTCATTGTCAACCACCAACTATGGAGTCTTTGCCTGCTATTCCAAGGTGCCGGTCGCGACTGCCCCCTGGGATTTTCAGATCACGATTATAGGCGTGCAGTAAATAGTTGACAGCGCAAGGGCATTCAGCCGGTTATCCGTTATCCATCGTCTTGAGGAGGGCTTGTGCGTCGCCGCCGGTCATGAGCTTTGCGTAGAGAGGCGAGCCGAATTGCTGGCGGCGGCCACCCTCACGAAGGTTGCCGGTATCAACAGGCGCAAATCCGATGTCAGCAATCAGTTTGGAGACGATGCTTTTGGCCTCGGGGTCGTCGCCCGCGAGAAAAATGGCCGGGCGTTGATCCAGGGGCAAGTCAGGGCGACCCTTTTCGGCGAGGTCCTTATACCATAGCGTGTTAAAGGTTTTAACGAGACGCGCGCCGGGCAGACGCTTCAAGGTTTCCTCGCTGGCGGTGGTGTCGCCGATGTCGATTTGGCCCCCCTCGGCGGTGTACGGATTCATTGTGTCAATGACAATTTTTCCGGCGACTTGTCCGGGCGAAGGCAGGGCCTCCGGCATGCGCCAGTGCGCGGCCAGCACCAAGAGGTCGGTGTTTTGGGCCGGTTCGGTTCCGGAAGCGGCCTGGGCCTTGGGGCCGAGTTCCTTGATCAGACTTTGCAGAGTGGCGGGCCCCCGGGAGTTGCTGATCACGACTTCATGACCGGCCTTGACGAAAAGGCGCGCCAGTGTACCGCCGATAAAGCCCGACCCAATAATGCCGATTTTCATTAGTGTTCCTTGCCCTCGATGTCTTCGCTTTTCGGTTCCGCTGGCGGCGTCTCGGACGCGTTCGAAGGCTGCGCTTCAGGAGCGGCAGCGACCTCGGAAGCGACAGGCGTTTCGGAAGCGGGAGGGGCTTCAGGTGAAACGGCAGTTTCTGAAGGAGCGGTTTCCACATCGTCCAGGGAGAGTTGTTCCGGGGGAACGGTGGCCAGACCGGGGTCTGCTGTCAACAATGATTCCGGCCGGCTCACGGGAATGCGGCGCAATTCATCCGCGGCGGGCAAATCTTCCAGGGCACGCAAGCCAAAATATTCCAGGAACAGCCCCGTAGTGCCATAGGTCATGGGACGTCCGACGACTTCGGCGCGTCCGACCTGTTCGACCAGCCCGCGTTCGAGGAGTGTTTGCATGACGCCATCCACTGCGACACCGCGCACTTGTTCGATTTCGGCGCGGGTGGCGGGCTGGCGATACGCGATGATGGCCAGAGTTTCCAAGGCAGGTTGAGAAAGGCGGGGCGGACGCGATTTCAAACCGACCAGGGCAATTATCCAAGGGGCGAAATCCGGCTGGCTGACGAATTGCCAGCCGCCCGCCACGCAAGCGAGACGGTAACTGCGCTGGGCGGTTTCATGGTCCTTTTGCAATTCCTCCAGGGCCGCAGTGATGTCCGGCTCCTTGGTTTTCTTAAATGGTTTGGCAGTTTCGCCGTGTTCGACAGCGGCGGCCAGGAGATCGCGCAGTTCTTTCGCGTTGAGCGGCTTTTGGGCCGAAAATAAAATTGATTCCAATATAAATTTGAGTTCCATGCAAAACTTCTCTTAACCGGTGGCGGGGGCGGCATCCGGAGCGACGGGGGCGACCGGGATGGGCGACGCCTTGGTGATTTCAATCGTCCCAAAATCCTGGGCCTGCACACAGACCAATTGTTTGAGCCGGATCAATTCGAGCAAAGCCAAGAAGGTGCAGACGACTTCCGAACGGCTGGTGGCGGCGCTGAACAGGTCGGAGAATTTAACCAACGTTTTTTCGGCGACCAGCTTGATGAGAAATTCAATTTTTTCGCTGACCGACCATTTATCCTCAAAAATCTCGCGCAGGTCCTCGCGCTTGCTGACGCGTTTGAGGACTTCGTTGATGGCGTTGATAAGATCGAAAAGGGTGGCCTCTTGTTTGAGGTTGGTGGCGGGAGCGGGTATCTCCTCGCGAACAGGCAGGTGCGGATAAATATGTTCCTGTTCAATCTCGCGGGCCTGAAGTTGGACGGCGGCATCCTTGAATTTTTTGTAGGCGACCAACTGTCGGATCAGTTCCCAGCGGGGATCTTCGCCCTCCTCGGCCTCCACATTTTCGGGCTGCAAATCCCTGGGCAAAAGCTCGCGGCTTTTGATGTACATGAGGGTCGAGGCCATGACGAGGAATTCGCCGGCGATCTCGAGGTCGAGCAGGCGCATGACGTCGATGTATTCAATGAATTGGGTGGCGAGCCGGGTCAGGTTGACTTCATAAATATCGACTTCCTCCTTTTTGATTAAATAAAGGAGTAGATCCAGGGGTCCTTCGAACACCTCAAATTGGACTTTGTATTCGGCCATGATGCTTGAGCGCGCGAAGGGAATGCTAGAACCGCGGGAGTGGATTTGGCAACGTTATACTGGCGTCAAGCGGGTGTTCCTCCACTGCCCGCGGGTTTGGGACACCCACGGCACGGCAGGCTTGGAAGCCTGCGCTACGGGGCATCCACAGCGCAGCCTTGCTCGCGCAGGCGCTGCAATTTGTAAATGAGGGCGCGGCGGCTGATGCCGAGAGCCTTGGCTGTGGCGGTGCGGTTGAAATTGTGTTTGTGCAGCGCTTGAATAACGGCTTGCATTTCGATTTCCTCCAACCGCTGGGCGTCGGCCTCTTCGCCAGGGGGAGCGGCGTGGGCGTCAGGGCGGATGCGGGCGGGCAAATGCTCGGGCACGATAAGATCGCCGCGACAAAGCAAGGAGGCGCGTTCCATGGCATTGTGCAATTCACGGACGTTGCCGGGCCAGGGATAAAGCTGAAGATAGTCGGACAATGTGGAGGAAAGGCGGGCACGTCCCTGGGTAAAACCGGCGATGAATTGGCTGGCCAGGGGCAGGATGTCTTCCCGACGCTCGCGCAAAGGCGGGACGTTGAGTTCCACCACGTTAAGGCGATAAAAAAGGTCTTCGCGAAAACGGCCGGCCTTGACCTCTTCATCGAGGTTGCGATTGCTGGCGGCAAGGATGCGGGCGTTGACGTGAATTTCCGAGTTGGAACCGATGCGCTGGAAACGGCCATCCTGGGCCACGCGGAGCAATTTGGCCTGCAACTGGGGGGACATCTCGGCGATTTCATCGAGGAAGATGGTGCCGCGGTCCGCCATTTCGAAGCGGCCAATGCGTTGGGTAACAGCGCCGGTGAACGACCCTTTTTCGTGTCCGAACAGTTCGCTCTCCAGCAAAGTCTCGGGGATGGCGGCGCAATTGACTTTAACAAAAGGGCCGGACACGCGCGGGCTCCAGGCATGAATAACATCGGCAACGACTTCCTTGCCAACGCCGCTTTCGCCGGTGATGAGCACCCGGCTTTCGGAAGCAGCCACGAGAGAGACGTCGGCAAAAAGGGCCTGCATCAGCGGGCTGACCGCAATGATGTGGGGCGGCAATTGCTTGCCGGCGTCAAACTTGAGCGGGGCGCGCTGGGAAAGTCCGGTGGCCTGCCGGACGGAGGCGAGCAATTCGTCCAGGTCAATCGGTTTGGAAAGATAATTGACAGCGCCGTCGCGCATGGCGCCAACGGCGTCGCGCACGTCGGCGTAGGCGGTGACGAGCAAAATGGGAAAGGACCCGTGCTCCTGGCGGGCCAGGCGCAGGGTTTCCAAGCCGGACAATCCCGGCATGCGCACGTCGGAGATCATCATGCTGATTTTTTGCTCGCGCAGGACTTGCAAGGCGCGTTCGCCCGAGGAGACGGGCACGGTGATGAATCCCTGGGTGGACAGGAACGAATCCAACAAGCTGCGCTGGGCCGCGTCATCGTCGACGATGAGCAGGCGGGGCGTGGTTGAATTGGAAGATTCCGGCGGCACAGCGCTCAATCCTTGGTTTTGAGTTTGATGTGCGCAATGCGAAAGAGGGCGCCGGCCGGCTCATTGGCCACGCATTGAATTTCCCACCCGTGGGCCAACACGATTTGCTGCACCACGGCCAAGCCCAATCCGGTGCCTTCTTCGTTGGTGGTAAAGTAAGGCTTGAAAATCTCGACGCGGTTTTCGACCGGGACACCCGGACCGTTGTCCGAAATCTCGATGAAGGCTTCTTCGTTGTTACGCCGACTGGCCCGGATGAGGATCAAGCCCTTGGCCGGAACCGCCTGGATGGCGTTCAGCACCAGATTAAAAAGTGCCTGACGCAACAGTTGCTCATCCGCCTCGATGATCAGCGGATCAATCTGGAGCTGCAACTGGATGCTCTTTTCTTCAATGTCGTAATTCAAAGTGCGAACGACCTCGCTGGCCATGGCGTTGAGATTGGTCGGGGCGCGACGAACCTCGCGAGGCCGGGAGTAATTGATGAACTCGTTTAATTGGGCGGTGACGCGGTCGGTTTCGTTGACGATCTCGCGAGACTTGGCCTGAGTTTCAGGAGAAACATTAGGCTGTTTGGAAATAAGCTGGGCCAGGCCGCGGATGATGTTCAAGGGATTGCGGGTTTCGTGGGCCAGACCGGCAGCGGCCAGGTTCAATTCTTTAAGGTGCAGATTCAATTCGCTGGCCCGAACCAGCCGAACTTGCAATTCCGAAGTCTTTTCCAGACTGCGCCAGGCCAGTCCGTAGCCCGCGACCGCCACCGTTCCCAAGAGAGCAATAATCATTCGCATCCAAAGATCGTTCAAGATCGAGCGGTGGGCCAGCTCGGTGGACATGACGACGACAAAAGTATGCGCGCCCTTTTTTTCGATGAGTTCCTTGTATTCCTCGGCAGGCATCCAGTAGGGGCGGCCCTGGCCTCGCCAATCGTTGCGCCGCCGGGGCATATTATTGGTGCCGGTGGAGGAAATTGGGGGCGCATTGCTGATGGAGGCCGGCACGCGATTGGTCTCCAACGACCGCAATTCCTCGCGAATCTCCCTGGGTAAAACCAGTTGCGGCACATTGGTCCCCAAATCCACCGGATTTTCCACGATCACCGTGTTATCGCCCCAGAGCACGCCGCCTTCCAGGTCGTTTCTGGGCGGCAATTCAAAGGGCACACCTGCCGAGGCCAGGGCCTCGCCATTGGTATTGAGCAGTTGCACGGAGCGAACTTCGTTGGTGTCAACCAATGTATTGAGGGCGGCCTCGAGGCGTTCCTGATAAACAACTCCAAAAAAACTGCGGGCGCGCAACAGCCGGCCGCAAGTGGTCGAGATGTATCTGCCGCGGTCAACGACCTTGTGCTGAAAAGCCTGCCTGCCCCGCAAATGTTCGGCGGCCTGCCAAATCATCAGCATGGCCCAAATGGCCACCAGCATTCCGTAAACGACCCAACTTCGCCGTGTCATCATGCGTCAATTATAGTTAATGTCTCGAATGAGGCGAGCCGGTTGGCATCGCCGGGGCCGGCGCGGGCGCGGCCGGCTGCGGGGTCAGGTAATTGTTCAGATCTTTTTCCGGAAACGACTTGGGCACCAAATCCATCCGGGATTTTTCATCGATGGTCATCCGCACCAGATCATCCGGCGACCGAATGACGTAAGGCGTCAGGAAAATCAGCAGTTCGGTTTTGGTGATGGATTTGATTTTGTGATGGAAGAGCAGACCCAGGCCGGGAATATCGCCCAGCAGCGGGATCTTGCTGTCGGTGGTGGTCTTATTGTCCTGCATCATTCCGCCGATGGCCACCGTCTGGCCGTTGGGCGTGACGACCACGGTGTTGGCGGATTCGATGTTAATATACGGCGTGCTGAAATTACCGTTGGTGCCGCTGGAAATTTGGGTGGATTGACTGGCCACGCTGGATATTTGGGGGGCCAGTATCATTTCCACCATGTTATCAGTGGTGATGAAAGGAGTTACTTGCAGGATGACACCCACGTTTTGGTAAGTGATGGAACTGTGTTCATTGCCGAAGGTGTCATAGGTGACGCCGCTGATGATCGGCACCTGCTGGCCGACCACGACGGTGGCCTGCTGGTTATTGCGGGCCATGATGGTGGGACGGGACAGGACTTCGACTTTGCCAACTTCCTGAATGGCGCGCACCGTCGCGGAAAAATCATTCCCGGCAATGGTATAGAGGCCGGCGCCAGGCACAGTATTGACCCCGGACGTCGGAGTGACCCCCTGCTGGACCAGGCCAAAGAGGTTCGAGGCGTTGAGAGTGAGAGGGTGTGTAGTCTCAATTTTCTTGGTGATTCCGCCTTCGAGCCCAACGTCGTAACCGTTGTTATAAGTGACTTGGAGAAAGACGACCTTGATTAAGACCTGAGGCTTGGGCCGGTCCAAATTGGACATGACCTGGGTGACGTAAGCGGCAGTCTGGTCATCGGCGATCACAAAAAGCCGGTGGGTGTCCGGATCAACGTAAGCATTGGCGGTGCCGACCTCGCCATTGGCGGGGCGTTCCGGTGCGGTCGAAGCTCCGGAGGAGGACGCGGACCTGCTGGCGCCCCCGCCCCCGCCAAACCCGCCGCCAACTCCACCGGCACCGCCCGTGGATCGCGTCTGGGCCGGAAGAGGCCGGGTTAAACAACAACAGAGAAGCAGGACTATCCAGGAGATTGCTGGAAATTTTGAAGTTTTAATAATCATAAAATTTAAACGGGTTGGCTCACGACGGCAGGCTCAACGCAGGCCGGAAGTGCCTCCTCCCGTGGAAGTGCCAAATCCAGTGGTGGACTGGGTCTGGGTTTGGGCATTGTTTTGTTGCCGTTGTTCCAAGGCGCTGGTGCTGCTATTTTGGGCGGCCCTGCTGTTCGGCCCGGCAAAGAGCGCTGTCATGGTTGCCTGGACAGTGTTGGGATCGGCGTTATCGATGTCGTAGGAATACACATGTTTGGCCATGGCGGGATTGTTATCCAGGTTTGAGATCACTCCTGCGATCTGCACCATTAAGTTGGACGAAGTCGTCACCACCACGGAGGCGGTGCGCAGATCGGGCACTGCGCGGACAGTGGCTTGGCGGGTCATGCGTTCGCTCTTGCCATTGCCAGGCGTTTGCGCCTGCTGCATCCAGGGAGGGGTAAACCGGAAGCCCATCGAACGATTGTTTTGGTCGCTCGTTTTTGTGTCGTCGGGAAAGAGGTTGGAAATCAAGTCGGCCGTTTCCTGGGCATCGGCATGTTTGAGGGGAAACACGCGCATCTCTGTGATGTCCGAACTTGGCTGGTCCAGAGTATCGATCACATTTGAAATCATCATGAAATAGTCCGGCGGCGCGCTGGCGACTACGGCGTTCATCTGGTCGTCGGAGACAAAGACCGCCTTGTTGGCCGCATTTTTTGAATCGGCGGGAGAACTACTGTCGCCGCCGCCACCGCCGCCAAACATGCCGCCAAAACCGCCGCCGCCACGAAAGCGCATGCGCGCATCCGAACGGGCCACGGTCGAATCCGGGCTTTGAAAGACTTCCTTCAACTCCGAAGCAACCGCCTTGGCATCGGCGAATTTGAGAACGAATACTTCCACTTGGGCCACGCTGGAACTGTCCAAAGCGGCAATGATCTCGGCAAAGCGATGAATGTCCTTCTGCCGGGCCGTCATGATGAGGGCATTGCCGGATTCGTTGGCGGAGAGCTTGGCCCCGGACGGCACCAATTCAGCCAGATCTTTGGTCAACTGCGTCGGGTTAAGCGTATGGACCGCCAGAACGTCGGTCGCGACCTCGTCATTGATCGGGATATCCTTGGGGGAGTCGGGATGGTTGACGGGCGTGGCTGATCCGGTGGTGGCGTTGTCCACCGACATGATGGTGAGGATCGAGCCAGTGCGCGATACGGCGTAGTTGTTTTTTGCCAGGGCGGAACTGAGCAAATTGATGACCTCGTTGGTGCCGACGGGTTGTTCACTGACAATGGTGGCGGTGCCGTGCAATTCACCGTCGGTGACGACGGAAAGGCCCAGCTTGGCGCTCAAGTAATTGACTACGGCGCCCAACGGCGCATCGTGGAAATTCATGCGCACCGCGTTGGTGGGAGTTATCTCCGCGGCATCGTTGGGCACGACCACGACGGGAGCATTGGTCGCCGGCAACGCCGTAGGGGGCGCGTTGCTGGTCGCCAGGTTAGTGGCGGGGGCGTTGCTGATTACAATGTTAGTGGCGGGCGCGTTGGTCGAAGGGGAATTGGTCTCCGCTCCGGCTGCGATAGCCAGTCCTTCTACCGCCAGGGCGGCGAGAACGATAAGCATAAAGTTTCTGATTTTCATTTGTCCTCCTGTTCGCGTTTTAGTCTAAGTTTTGTCAAAATGTCGTTGGCGGCGCCGGATACCGGGCTGGATGCTGAGGCGGATTCCGTGGCATTTGTGTCAGTGCTGGCAACGGTCGCTGGAGCCGGTTGGTCCGACTTGGTCCACGGCCCCTCTTCCTCGCGCCTCATGCTTTCCCCCTGCTTTAGCACCCAGATGGCCCCGGCTGGATCTGTCAGTACGACGATTGGATCTTCATAACTGACGGGAATTTTCATCACTTTGAAACCGTCGATCGTGTCTCCACATTTCAGGTAGCCCCGGCCGGCGCCGTCTCCTTTAAAGAGTGCGACGTCTTCGATGGTTCCGCTAAAGGTGAAGCTGCGGACGATCACCGGCGCCGGCCTGAGCCTGGAGCTGCCGCGCCCGGCCCGCGATGGGTCAAATATATTTTTTGCCGCAATGGATTCAAACGAACTCCAGTCCAGAGGCGCGACGGCATTGGTTTCCTGGGCCAGGGCAGCGGTCGGCAGGCCCAGGGCAAGCAACAGACTGGGAATGAAAAGGTTACGGTTCATGGGTTGGGCGGGGGAAGGAGCAAGCCGCTCAGTTCGAGGCCGAGGGAAATTTGCTGGCCGGTGTCGTCCCGAGCGGTCAGTTCGACGCCTTGCAATTGGAGACCCATCGGGTCTTTTTCCAGATCGTAAAGAAAACGGATGATGGTCGCGTAGGTGCCGGTCACTTCCGCGTGGCATTCCATTACTGAATAGTTCTCATCCGTCGCTTTCAACTGCGGTTTGAAGGACCCTTCCGTGACGCGGCTTTCGCGCACCCAGCCGTCAAAAGCGTCAAAAAGCTGGCGTTCCGCCACCGTGGGCGTGCTGGAGAGGGCGTTGGTGCTCATGCGATCCCATCGCTCGCGAATCGAATCTTTGCGCCGGAGCAACATCGCGCCATCAGCCAGCGACTTTCGAAGCTCGGCGATGTGATCGGAGCGGCGATGCCAACTGGCGGTCAGCGGCGAAATGACCAGCCAATTCAAGAGCAGAAGGACCAGGCACGCGCCCGTGGCGATCAGGAGCAGTTTCTCGCGGTTTTTAGTTTCCATGGGGCTGGCCTCCTTCCCATTGAAAAGTCAGCGTGAAGTCCATGGGTTTTTGCCCATGCCTTTCCGCGTGCAGGTTGCTGATTTGATTGGTGTCATCACCCAATTTAGCATGAAGTCTGGAAAAGGACTCACTATCGCGCGCGATGCCGGAACAAGTCACGGAAGAAACATCGCGGATTTCCACTTTCTTGGCCGAAACAGAACCGTCATCGGGAAAAGCCTCCTTAAGTTTGCGCAAGATTTGCAAATCACGGAAGGACGTATCATACCAGGGACGAAATTTTTTGATAAGCTCCTGATCGGTGTTTAGTTCATTGACCCCCGGGGACATGGCGTCCCACTTGGACTGCAAGCTCGAGATTTGCCATTGCTGAACGCCGAAGGCCACCGCCACGCATAAAAATAGTCCAGCCACGACTGCGCCCACCCAGGCCAGCTTGCGCGGAGAAAGACGGGTGGCGACTAGTTGCCGCCAGGGTTGCACTTTTGGCGGGAGCAAATCCGGCTTGGAATCGAGGCCCTTGACATAATTGGCTGCCAGGGCCAGGGCCGGAGCCGCAGCGATTTCCGGCGGCAACGGTTTGTCAAAGTGCGCCGCGGAAGCCTTTTCAATCCACTCGATCTTCAAGCCCAACGGGGTGACGCGGGGCGCAAGGTCCTGGGCCAATTGCCGGGCTAGTTCGCCTTGCCCGAAGATTTTAAGTTTGCCGTTATTTTCGGCCAGTCCCGCCGGCAACTGGCCCAAGGTGATGCGAATCTCCCGGGCGACGAGGTCGGCGGAAATGCTTTTTTGTGCTCCCTGCGTTTCGATGGCGCCATCCAACGAGCGCAGGGCGACGATGCCGCCGCCCGCCGTGACTTGCAAATCGACGGTGTTATTCCGCAGGGCAAGGACAATGACCCGGCCCGCTTCGGCGTCGGCGGCTTGCAGCGCGGTGACCCCGAGCGCAAAGGTGACAGGCTTGAGCTTGGCCGCGCGCAGCACCCGCTCCAGTGTCTCCAGTTGGTCGCGCGGCACGGCCAGAAACGTGGTGTATTGTTCGCCCGCCGGTGTCTTAAAAAACGAGTGAGCGGTGAAAAGCGCCTCCGGCCCGGAATGAAATCCGCGTTCCGCTTCGAGTTCCAGAAAGCTGGCCCGATCCTCCTCGGAGAGTTCCGGCACCTGGGATTGCAGGCTAAGGACCCAGCTTAGCGGCAGACAGACAGCGCAGCGCCGCTCGCGGATCCCAAGCTGATCAAGGTGATTGCGAATTTCCTGGCCGACTAGTTCCGAGGCATCGGTCAAGGGGGACAGAGCAAGAGGAACCGCCAAAGTTTGGCGAAGGTGCAGAGTGCCGTTGCTGCGGCGCAGCGAGATGACTTCAAGCCGGTTGCCGTCCAGGGCGATGCCGAGGATGGACGCGGCGCGTTTTCGTTTTAGCAATGCGATCATTGGATGTTTTTGGCCAGCAGTTGGTCGTGCAGCTTTTTGCCAAGCGCCCATCCCAAATGGGTCAAATCCTGGCGATAAACAATCAGCGGCGTGCCACTGCTGCAATCAAAGACAAATCTCACCCGCCGATACCCGCGCCCATAATGTCCCACAGCGGCGACGTCGGCGGTGTATTGATAGGAATACGCCGTCACATAAGGTCCAGCCTGGGTCGCCACACTCAAGTCACCGCCCAGAGCCGATTTGAGCCAGGTAATGGAAGGGGTCAGGGGCGGATTGGATTGACGGTAGGCCAGCACTTGCGGCGCCAGATTCAGCCCGATGCCCGGAATGCAGGCTAGCGCAGTCGCGGTCGCCGTATTCACGTTAATCAAACCTTTGGTGGAAGGGTTCATCAAAAAGGGTTCAATTTGCTGAAAGTCGCTGTCCGACATCCCAGCCGTGCTCATCATGAAATAGAATTGCAGGACGCTGCTGTAAGTGCCTGCCGCGCCTGCCGCGGCCGCGGTTGGCGGAGCCACCCGGCCCGGAGTCCCGCCGCCGCCCGTGCTTGTGGTCGGCGCCCGGCTGGTCGTGCGGGTGCCGGCCGTCACGTATTGGGAGAGCGAGGGAAAGTTCTGCCGGATGAAAGCGGTCAAGGCCGCTGTATTATTGACAGCAACGCGCGCCATGCCGTTGGAAGCCGTGGTGGATTCCCCCGTGGTCCAGACAGTCACGTACTCGAACAACCCCGGGTCGAGGATTCCATCCTGATTGTCGTTGGGCGGGGTCAGGGGACCGTCATTTTCGTTCGGGTCCAGAAGGCCATTGAGGTTGACGTCTTCCCCGTAGAGATAATCCATGTTCATGCCATATACCATGTTCAATTCGTCAATCGTTTCGTAAGGACCGCTTTTGCAGAGATAGGGCGGATTGAGGGTGGAGTAAGTTTCGGATTTTGCCCCGCCAGTACTGGGAGAAGCATTGCTGCCCGTTTGCCAGTCGTACATCGCAGCGGACAGATTGGCAGTCATTTGCGGCAGATTCTGCAACATGGCGGCGGTGGCATTGTTCAGGTTCACTTTCGAAGCTTCATCCACCAGGCCCCATACCGGATGATCTCCTTGCGGAGCCGTTTGTGAATCATTGGTGTCCCGGCCAATCAGCCAAAAGCTGGCATTGCCTACTTTGACGGCATCGGCCCGAAAACTGGGCGGGGCAGGCATGTTATTGGAAATCCCGAGCGTCACGATAACGTTGCTCACATAAAGGGCCGCGCCTTCAATGGCCTGATCTGCCTCCATGCCAGCGACATGATTATCCGCCGCCTTCAACTCCACGGACATCGAGTGCGCGAAATAAAGCGCAATGCTGCATAACCCAAACGTCACCCATAGCACAATAATCAGGATCGAGCCGCGCTCCATAGGTCCAACAGGTCCCATCTGTCTCATCCGATTAGGCTTAAAAGTGCAGCAGCGCATTATTGTACAGCCGTAATAGGGTTTGTGCTCAGCAGAACATCCACCGGCACCACTAATTCGAGAGGCGGGTTGAGCGCCAATCCTCCGGTTCTGCGGGTGGCCATTTGGATCTGCACCTTGATGGCCAGGGGCAAATTAGTTTGCTGGGTGGTGTCCCAAGCCTGGTCCCATTGTGTCCCGTCATAATAAAGAAACGTCAGGCTCTGTACGCCGCTAAGCAATGTATGTTTTTCGTCCGGCTGCGGCAGCGTGGTGATGGGCAGCAGGTTGTGCGTGATCGCGCGAATGAGATCCTGGCCGGGTCCCACCGTTCCGTTGGTGGGCGTGGCCAGCAAATAATCAATCTTTTCCACGTTGCCCCAGGGAACCATCCCATCCAATTCGCCGCCGGACGTGTAAAAATCCGGGCCGACTTGCCCCGGAAGGTTGTTGGTCGGATTGGTTGTTTGCAGCGGACCAAAAAAAGTCCCGTTGGTTGAAGCCACGAGGTTGGCCAAGTCGCGCTGCATCGTCTGCAACGCTTGCTCGACGGGCAAGCTGGCTTCGACCGAGTCGATGGTTCGCTCGCGCAAGCGAATCGCGCCAAAAAAGGCCGCATGAATCGCCACCAACAATATGGCCATGATGGAAGTGGCAATAAGGATCTCGACCAGCGTAAATCCGTTTTTTCCTCTTAATCTTAATCCTAATCCTAATCCTCCGGAGAGATTACGATTACGATTAAGATTACGATTAGGAGTGGAAAACTTCATTGCGTCACCTGTGGCAACAGCGTGCTCAAGCGCACGTCGTAATTTTTGCCTTGCGCGGTATAAGTCACAGTCAGCGTGGCCAGTGTCATGGGACTGGTCGTGTCTTCCGTCCATATTTCGCTGTGCGCCGACCATTTGTACTGTAAACCGCCCTCTGTCACCACGCCGGTTTGGCTGGTATTTTGCAATTGGCCCATCACTTTCAATTCATTAAGCACTTTGTTGCCGATACGGGCCGCAACAATTTTGCGCTGGCTCACCTCGCCCGCCAGACTGGCCACATGCAATCCTTGCACGGCCACCGGAATAACGATGGCCATGAACATCATCGCCGCCAAAACTTCGGCCAGCGTGAAAGCCCGCAACGCGCGCTTAGCGGCGGGCGTTTTGGGGATGTCCCGCTTGAATTTCATATCTTAAATGCGTGGGTGTCTCTGCTATCCAAATTTCGTTCTGCGCCCCTTGTTCCTGGAAAAAAATATTCTCCGGACTGGTGTCGCTGATGAAACCGTCGGGTTGAAAACGGATCTTGGTCACAGCGCCGGCCTGGGCCGTGGTCGGCGTCCACATATTGGAGCGGGTCAACAAAGAAGGCGGCGGGGAAATGGCGATCTGCACCGTTTTGTCCAGGGCAAAGACCATGGGATTGGTTTGCGTTTCGCTGTAGCCCGCCAGCGCCTGCAATCCATAGGTGTCCAGGTGCGGGTTGATCCACAGTTCGACGGGAATGCCCTCCGAGATGGCCCGGCTTTGCCCGTATCGTGTCAACGATAAAAACTGCCGCGCTTCATTGTCGAGGTTGCGTCCGTGAAAAAATCCTTTCAACGAAGGAAACACTATCCCGATCACCATGATCATCATCGTCATCACGAGAATCAATTCGATGAGGGTGAAAGCGGAAGAATTATTTTTGCGTTGACCAGTTGCAAATGTCATCATCGCCTCCAACGCGCCCATCCGGACCCATCGACATCAGATCGAAGCCGTTGGGATTATGTTTGCCCGGGCACTCGTAAATATAAGCGTTGCCCCAGGGATCAGCCGGCACCACGGTCGTGTTTTCCAGGTAGGGGCCGTGCCAGTTTTGAGCGTTGCTGGGCTTCTGCACCAACGCCAGCAGCCCGCTTCTGCCTTTGGGATAAAAGCCGTTGTCCACTTCAAACGCGCCCAGCGCGGTGCTGAAGGTGGAGATTTCCGTTTGTGCCCGCGTGATTCGAGCCTGCTGCGTGCGCCCTGTCATCTTGGGCAAAACAATCCCGGCCAGAATGGCCAGAATGGTCAGCACCAGCAATAGTTCCACCAGCGTAAACGCGCTTTGCCGCGTCCGATTTGTTTGATTTCTTGCATTATTGAGTTTCATAAAGTTTGGCTCTTATTTGATCAGGTCCTGCATCTTGAAGATGGGGATAATCATGCCGATGAATATCGTGCCGATGAATCCCGCGATGAAAAAAAGCATGACCGGCTCCAACACCGCGACGCCCGTCTTCAAATTCCTGTCCAGGTCGCTTTCTGTGACGGCGGCAATGCGGATCAATTCCTGGTCAAGCTTGCCGCTTTCCTCGGCCACGGCGATCATTTCCAGAATGGAGCCGGGAAATAGGTTGCGACAATCCGCCAGGCTGGCCCCCAATTGCGCCCCTTCCTTGACCCGGTCAATTGAATTGGAAACCGCATCCACCAAAATCTGATTGCCGATGGATTTGCGGGCGACATTGAGCGCTTCCACCAGCGGCACGCCCGCATTGAGCAGCGTGCCCAGCATCCGGCAAAAGCGCGCCATGGCAAACTGGCTCAAAAGCGGTCCGAGAATCGGAACTTTCAGGATAAATCCTTCCCAGGCGCGCCGCCCTTTTTCGGACATCACCCAGCCGCGAATCATAAAACCGATGATGACCAACCCCAGCCCCATAAATATCCCATAGGCCCTGATCCAATGGCTGGTGCCAACAATAAGCTGTGTCAACAATGGCAATTCCCCGCCCATGCCCGCGAAGATGGTCTGGAATCGCGGAATAAAAAAAGTCATCAGCACTATAAGGACTCCGATGGCCAGAATCAGCAAAATAACCGGATAGAGCAGCGCCGCCGTAACCTTGGAGCGCAGATCTTTTTCGCGCGTTTGGAAGTCGGCAATCTGGGCCAGCACCAAATCCAGAAACCCGCCCGTCTCGCCCGCTTGCACCATGGCCACATAGACGCGCGGAAATGTGTCCGGTATTTTGGCCATCGAATCTGCCAGTGAAATGCCGTCCACCACTGAATCGTAAATCTGTTTCCATTTTCCCGCCGCCACGGGGTTGGTGGCTTCCTTGCAGAGTATGACCAAAGCCCGGCTCAGCGGCACGCCCGCCGCCAGCAAACTGGACAGCAGCCGCGTAAAATTTTCCAACATGCGCGGCGTTACGCGCTTGGATTGAAACCGCAGACTCTTGCCCAACGAATCAGAATTGCCCGTGCCTTTCTGCGGCGCGCCGTTGGCTTTTTCTGAAAGGGTAATCGGTTTTAGCCCGCGTTGCTCCATTTGCCGGAAGGCCTCCTGTCGGCCGCCCGCTTCCAGCAATCCTTCAGCGGTCGTGCCGTCCGCTTGAAATGCTTTGTATTGGAATTGCGGCATGGCGGTCAGGTCTTCTTCGCGGCAGCGGCCGTGGCAGGCGCGGCTGCTGGCGCGGGCGTGGCGCGTCCGTTCTTGCCGTTGCTCAAGGTCTGATCCTTGGTCACGCGCATCACTTCTTCCACGGTGGTAATCCCGTCGCCGATCAGCCGCCAGCCATCGTCGCTCAGGCTGCGCAAGCCGTTGCGGAGGGCCGCTTCCCGGATTTCGCCGCTGGAGGCATTTCTCAAAACCAAGTGGCGAATCTCGTTGTTCATGTCCATCCACTCGAAAATGGCGTGCCGTCCGAAGTACCCGGTGCCGCGGCATTCCGCGCAGCCAACCGCGCGATAAATTTTGACATCGCCCGGAAAACCCACCTGCTCCTTGAGGGCCGCAGTGGTGATGGAAGTGTCTTCCGCTTTGCAGGCCGGACAAAGGACGCGAACCAGGCGCTGAGCCAGCACAGCTTCCAGCGAGGAGGCCACCAAATATGGCTCAACATTCATATCTACAAGGCGGGTCAACGCCCCCGGGGCGTCGTTGGTGTGGAGGGTCGAAAAGACAAGGTGGCCGGTCAGCGAAGCCTGCACGGCGATTTGCGCTGTTTCCTGGTCGCGAATTTCGCCGACCAGAATCACATCGGGATCATGCCGCAAAATAGAACGCAGGCCGCGGGCGAAGGTCAGACCCGATTTTTCCGAAACCTGAATCTGGTTGACGCCGCGCAATTGATATTCGATTGGGTCCTCAATGGTGATGATCTTGCGGATGGCATCGTTGATGGCGCTTAAAGCGGTGTAAAGTGTCGAGGTCTTGCCGCTGCCGGTGGGACCAGTCACAAGTATAATGCCGTGCGGCAGAGCCAGGACGCGCTGAAAGGACTTAAATTCAACTTCGCCCAACCCCAACTGTTCCATGCCCAATAGCGTGGCCTTCTGCCGCAGCAAGCGCATTACCACCGCTTCGCCGTGCAGCATCGGGATGATGGACACGCGGATGTCCACCTCGCTGTCGGCCAGGCGGATTTTGATGCGCCCGTCCTGGGGCAGCCGTTTCTCCGCAATGTTCAGATGGCTTAAAATCTTGACGCGGGAAACAATGGCCGGCTGGAAACGCTTGATTTGCGCCGGCACCGGGATTTCCTGCAAAACACCGTCGATACGGTAGCGGATGCGCAGTTCGTCCTCGAACGGCTCAAGGTGAATGTCCGAGGCGCGCAGCTCGATGGCGTCTGTTAATACTTGATTGACGAATTTGATGATGGACGCGTCTTCGGCGGCGCTGTCCAGGTTGGTGTCCTCTTCGCCCGACTCGTCAACCACTTGCAGCGGGGCATCTTCGTCCAGCGTGTCGATTGTGTCCGCGCCCACGCCCAGGTGCTTTTTCATCTCGCGGCGGATGGCCTCGCCCGGGGCCAGGACGGGCTTCAGCTTGAGGCCGGTCAACGTCTTAAGCGTGTCCAGACCCTGGGTGGCGAAAAGTCGGCTCGTGGCCACTTCGACTGTGCCGTTGACCCGTTGCAAGGGCAGCAATTCCGCCTTCAGCAGCACGCGCGCCGGAAACAGGGAGAGAAGCTCGCGGTCAGGGTCGATGCTATCCAAAGTGGTGAAAGCCACGCCGTATTCCTTGGCCAGCCAGCGGAGAATCTCTTCTTCTGTTTGCAGGGCGGGCAGTTTTCCAGAGCGATTTTGCAGATTCAATATCGCGGCGTCGGTCGAAGAAAGCTGCTTGGTTAGAACCATCCGCTCAATTAAACCGGTTGTCGATGCCTCCGCTATTTTTGTCTCGCTCATATCAAACTCCATTCTGCCGCGGCGGCCAGGGTCCAATGACTCTTGCCGCCGCTACAGAACAATAGACTCCGCCGCTTCCCTTTTATTTCAAAAGACCATTGGCCACCGCGATGGCTTCCTGGCGCGTAGTCAAAACACCGCGCAATTCTTCCTGGGCGGCGTCGAGCTTGGCTTCCTTGGCCTTGATGTCGGCGCGCACGGCGGCGATTTTCGTCTTCAGTTCCGCTTTGGGCGCCTTGTTTTCAATGGCCTTTTCCAGCGCTGTCTGGACTGCGCTCGGTTCGCCAAATGGATTAAACCTCTGACGCTGCGAGGAAGCGTTGTTCGTGTCGCCGCCCCGTCGCGGACCGCCGCGGAACATGCCGGCCATTCTCACCCCGATGACGTCGCGTTCGGCGTCCATGACTTTGGTGACCAGGGGTTCAAGGGCTTTCCATTCGGTATCATCCTTGATTTCCAAATACTCGCGCGCGCGGTCGATGCGCTCTTGTCTCCGTTGAGCCGGATCACCGCCGCGGCCTTGTGCCATAACCTGATTGCTCGCGCCCAGAGTCAGAGCGGCCAGGCAGCCGCCCAACATGATACTTTTTAATACATTCATATTTTGTTGATAATTTTCAAGGTTAACCTGTTCGGATCTTCGAGGAAGACGCACCAGCGCGCCCTCCAGTCATTGACGTCAATCAAACCACAGGCAACTCCCGTGCCAACTCTCCTAACTCGGCTTTGCCCGGCAAATTGCGCGTTCCAGGCCAATTAGGCTTGCCGACGTGCGCAAGAGTTACGCGGTGCCGCGCAATAGTTGCACAGACGAGGCATGGGCGCTGACGATAAGAAACCCGTTGGGTTGGGAACTGTTTTTCTCCAGACCCAGAGCAGTTTAATTAAAATTATGGCCGCAGGTGGCCCTGTCTTCAGGCGCGCGACCGTCCCGGTCGCCCTCGTTGGCGTCTCGCCGACGAGAATCTGTGGCTGCACATTTATTAAACCGCTCCAGAGCCTTTTCTACCGCACTTCCGAGTTCGGGTCTGTTATCGGCAGGCTCGGGTTTTGGGATGATTGGACAGAAAGTACAGTGGTAATCGGCTGACCGTTCTGCCAGATGATCGTCTGGCCGGGACGAATCCACGTAATCGATCCACTGGCCACGCCATTGGCGAGATTGATCCATCCTTCGGCAATCCCCTGTCCGCTGTACAGACTGGCGTAAAACGGAATGGTCCCGTCTTTAGCCAGGGGCACGCTTTGAGAAACGGATGTCCCGTCCGGCAGCAGCGCTGAACAAGTAACTATTCCGGTAGTTGAACTAATCAACAATCCGGTGCCCAAAAAATTTGATGGATCATTTGATGCGGCCGATTGGCTCGGCGTCAGCATTATGTTGAAATTCCCGGCAACCACCGGCAACGCATTCGTCGCCAAATCGGCCAGCAAGGCCGCCGTCCACGGATTGGCCGCATCCATGTTCGAAACCAGGCCGGTCATCTGCCCGCTTGCTCCTGTCATATCTAATTGCAGGGTTACATTCAAATTGGAAAGCCCTCTGCCCGCCCGGGAGACAACCTCACTGTCGAAGCCGGACATGTCCAAAGTGCCGGCGAGGTGATATTTGAAACCACCCAATCGGAGATGGGCGCTGTAAGTCCCGTTTGTTCCAACAACACAATTGGCCAGCAAGCCGGCGGATTGGAGATTAATATCCGGCAGAACACCGCCATTGGTTTGATAAAACAGGCCATTATATGCGCCCGCCAGCGGAATAAAAGAAAGTGGAACAGTCGGCGTGGATAACGGAGTCGTAATATTCGGAACGGCGCCGGCAGCTTCTTGAATCGGCGAACTTGTGATTCCTCCACCCGGGCCGATCGGATTGATGACCGACAACGTTGCGACCAAACTCGTTACGCTGCCGCCGCTGTTGCTGATCACAACACTATAATTGCCCGCGTTGGCATTGCTGATATTATCCAGATGAAGCGTTGCTTTTGTTCCGGTGGGAACGGCTGTTCCGCCGTCATACCATTGGATGGTGAATGGAGGCGTGCCACTGACGCCCACATAAAAACTGATGCTTGCACCTGGCAGGCAGCTTTGAGAAACAGGCTGCGTGGTGATCCCCGGCAGAGCAATGACAGACAATGTCGCTGCATCGCTCATAACGCTGCCCAAGGCATTGCTGACCGCCACACTATAATCGCCGCTGTCGGCTTCGCTGACATTGGGCAGGATCAATGTCGCGTTAGTCGCCCCATCCAGGGCCGTCGAGCCTAAATACCATTGGTAGCCTACTGGGCCCGCGCTTTCCGCGCTGACCGCCAGGGCGGCTGTTGTTCCAGCAGCGACCGTTTGACTTGCAGGCGTCGCCGTAATCACGGGCGGCGCTTCGCTCTCATCGGGCCCGGTATTTTGAATGACCTCGTTCGAAAACAGACTGCTGTTCCCCGTGGAATCATAAGCCAGCACCGACAGGTAATAGGTGACCCCGCCGGTCAATCCGGAGAGTGTGATGCTGAGGTTGGTCCCGGCATCGACGGCGTCGCTGTAGTCCTCGCTGGCCAATCCATAAAATAATTCGTAACCCACCACCGTCGGGGTCGGGCTTGGACTCCAGGCCAGCGTAATGCTCGCCGCTCGGCTCAAGGTCGGGGAAAAAATAAACCCCGTGATAATTAAAGCCATCAGGCTGGCTCTGCTCAAAACTCTTCTTGCGGTCATCTAATTGGGAAACCTTCCTTCGATTACGTCCTGTTTAGCTCTTCCGCACTTCCAACTGACGGGACCGTAATCATCCAGGCCCGGCATTTAAAACGACTTCACCGATGAGGGAGTTGCGCGGAAGCAAGCATTTTATATGCCAAAGCTGATTGCCCCTGCGCAGTCTCTTCAAATCATTCGTTTCTCGAATGGGTCATGCGGAGGGCTCACGCTTTTCTCGTGTCTCTCACACATTTTCGCCCTGCGTCCCTATCCTTGTCTCTCATGCGGAACGGACTGTTTCACGTCCTTGTTTTCTTATTTCATGAGCCGAACGGCGGCTCATTAGATTCACCTATTAAATCGCCGAAAATCCCTCTTCCGGCTCCTCTGATCTTGCGAAAACAAAAACAAATCTTGCCAATGCCCACAGAATGCCAATCCGCTCTTTTTTGTCAACAGAAACCCAAAAACCGCTCAGTGCCAGATCTTTTTGTCAAATGCCTGGCCACAATGCCGCGCCCGTAATAAATGAACCTTCGCTGTTTCCAGGGGAAACTCCATCGTTTTGGAATCTCGGTGAGGATGAAATGGGAATCATTGGGTAATAAAAATTATTTGCTCATCAAGTCATGGAGCCAATCTGTCGAGTCGTCGACTCGTTAACGTTAATGTAACACTCTGTAACGGGCGTGTAACACCCTTTGTAACACCCTAAATACCTGATAATCAACGATGTAACGGGTGTAACGCCCTTTTAGCCATAATACCTTGGAATTGACGGGTTATGCCCCGCTCAGCTAGGGAGTTCGCGTGGCATCCGCTCGTCGAATCGTCTCGTCCACTACCCCCGCTCAGAAACCAATTAATAAAAACATACTAATCCCTATTGACATAGTAGGGATTCGCTGTATTATCTCCCAAAATGATTGCTGAAAATTAAAAATGACCCAATTTTGGTGATACAATATTATGAAAAACCATCTGAACAAAACGGTCCTTGTCCAGTATTTCTCACTCGCCAGTATTGTTATTGTCTCTGCCGGGACCGCGCCGGCTCAAGAGCTTTTTAAGAAGCCGGAGTGGTTGCCGCAATTATCGTTGGGCATCAGCGAAGGTTATGACGACAACATTTATGGAGTGTCGGGCAATGGCATGCAGCCGCAGGGGTCCTGGATCACGACGGTTTCGCCGGCAATCGGATTCAATTTTGCGCCGCTGCTTGACAGTCAGGCGCCGTTTCAGAAGCTGTCGCTAAAGTACACGCCCGACTTTGCTTTCTTCCACGAGGCGCCCTCGGAAAATTATGACGCGCACAAGTTCGGCACCGCCATCGACGGTGCGGTCGATGATTTTTCGTTCTCGCTGGAAAACAACTTCCTTTACAATGATGGCAACAAGACCGCTCCGACTTACGCTCTGAACCAGCTCACCGGGCCGCTGGCCAATCAGTTCGACAAATATCGCAATCAATTCGCCAACACGCCGGCGCGGGAAAGGCGCAACCAGATCCAGGAGCAGGAGGCAACGGCCTTGCAGTATGATGTGGGCCGGGCGTTTATCAGGGCGGCCAGTTCCCTGCTGGATTACAATATGGACACGGCTTTCCACAACACCAGCAAGGCGCCTTACTTGGGATATCAAAATTACGTCGATCGCAGCGATGTCAACGGCGGCGCGGATTTCGGGTATCGGGTAATGACCAATCTGGCGCTGACCACCGGCTATCGATATGGCAGCCAGTTCCAGCAACAATTCCCAACATCGATTTCCAGCGATTCGCATTATTCGTCCAGCACTTATCAGCAAGTGCTTTTTGGAGTGGAAGGCAAGCCGTTCCGCTGGCTGAGCGCGAAACTGGCGGGCGGACCTGATTTCCGCGATTACAACCCCTATACGCCGGTACACAATCTGCACCCCACAAAATATTTTGGCGAAGCAGCGCTTACGGCGACAATCACGACCAACCAAAGCCTCACTTTTAGTTACAAGCAATGGAATTGGGTGTCCTCCACCGGCTATGTGCCCGAATTCGACAGCTCCTACGTCCTCAATTATCACTGGAACGCGACCAGGCAATTGGGTTTCGACCTGGCGGCCAAACTTCAGGAGGCCGACTACACCAGCGGCTACGATACAAACGGGACGGCCCCGAGCATTCGGGCGGACCGAATGTACACGGTTTCCCCGGGCGTCAGCTACGCCTTTACCCCTCATCTCGCTGCCAGCGTCAATTACAACTTCGACGCCGGCAACAATGTCCTCTACACCATACCCGCCTCAGAGCACGCGGCCGCCTACAAAAATTTCATCCGCGACGTGGTTTCACTCACTTTGATCTACAAGTTCTGACCTTGAAATGGCGACTCCACAGGAATATAAAACGCCTATTCAAAAATCACCCAACGAACTTCGCTGGCGGCGTCGCGCTTCGGCTATTGCCCGGGACGTCCGGCGCATGATTTGTTTCAGCCTCTGTCTGCTGCTCGCCCTGGCTGCCCAACCCATTCTCGCGCAAAAAGCCATTTCCCTGCTGAATGTTTCCTACGATCCCACCCGCGAGTTTTATCAGGACATCAACCCGGCCTTTGCCAAATTTTGGAAGAACAAAACCGGCGAGGTCGTCACCATCCAGCAATCGCACGGCGGCTCGGGCAAGCAGGCCCGCGCCGTCATCGATGGCTTGCAGGCTGATGTGGTTTCCCTGGCGCTGGCTGGGGACATTGACGCCTTGCACGACAAGGCGAATCTGGTTCCCGCCAATTGGCAACAACGCCTGCCCAATAACAGTTCGCCTTGCTCGTCCGCCATTGTCTTTCTGGTTAAGCTGGGAAATCCGCGCGGCATAAAAGATTGGGACGATTTAACGCGGCCCGGCGTGACCGTCGTCACGCCAAATCCCAAAACGTCCGGCGGCGCGCGCTGGACTTACCTTGCCGCCTACGGTTATGCCTTGCGCAAAAATAACGGGTCCAACGCGGCCGCCACGCAATTCGTCGCTCAGCTTTACCGCAACGCCCCGGTCTTGGATGAAGGCGCGCGCAGCGCCGCAATGACCTTTACCCAGCGCGGCATCGGCGATGCGCTCATCAGTTGGGAAAACGAGGCCTTGCTGGTCTTGAACGGATTTGGCCGCGGAAAGTACGAGATTGTTTACCCGTCGTTGAGCATTTTGGCGGAACCGCCTGTTTCCGTCGTCGATAAATATGTCGATGCGCATGGAACGCGCGCGGCGGCGGAAGCTTACGTGCAGTTTCTATATACGCCCGAAGCACAGCAGGCCGCCGCCCGGCATTATTTCCGCCCGCGCCTGGAGGACGTCGCGCGTCAGTACGAAAAAACTTTTCCGCGCCTGAACCTTTTTACGGTCCAGGAGGTCTTTGGAAGCTGGAGGCAGGCGCAGAAAATTCATTTTGATGAAGGAGGAATTTTTGATCAGATCTCCAGAAGCCGCCGTTGAAGCGGGCGTGATTTCGCCTTCCGCGGAACTCCCGCGCCACCGTCGCGCGGCCTCGAATCCATTGCCGGGTCTGAATCTCACCCTGGGTTTCACGGTTTTTTATCTCACCATCATTGTGTTGTTGCCGCTGGCTGCGCTCTTTCTGCGGGCGGCTCATCTTTCCTGGACTCAATTATGGGAGCTGGCCACTAACGAGCGCGCGGTCGCCGCTTATGAAATGAGTTTGGGCGCGTCCCTGGCTGCTGCGCTCATCAATGCGGTTTTCGGAAGCTTGCTCGCGTGGGTTTTGGTGCGCTACCGGTTTCCCGGCCGCCGGCTGCTGGACGGGCTGATCGATTTTCCGTTTGCGCTGCCGACAGCGGTGGCGGGTTTGACCCTGGCCAATTTGTTTTCCGAGCACGGTTGGCTTGGACAGTTTCTGACTCCACTCGGAATTCACGGGGCGTTTTCCCGGCTGGGCGTGATTATCGCACTCACTTTCGTCGGCCTGCCCTTCGCGGTGCGGACGTTGCAACCCGTCCTCTTAAACCTCGACCGTGAAGTGGAAGAAGCGGCCTCCTGCCTTGGGGCGAGCCGGTTTCGGACTTTTGTCAGCGTCATCGCGCCCACCCTTTTTCCCACGGTCTTGACCGGGTTCGGACTGTCCTTCGCGCGCGCCCTGGGGGAATACGGGTCTGTCAAATTTATTTCCGGCAATCTGCCGCGCACGGAAATCGCGCCCGTGCTCATGGTCTTGCGCCTGGATCAATATGATTACACCGGGGCGATTGCGGTCGCGCTGGTCCTGATGCTGTTTTCCTTCGCGCTCCTCTTTGCCTTAAATTGGGTGCAGGGATGGGCCTCTAAATTCCAACAGCCATGAGCTCCTTCGCAAAATGGTTTTTGATCGCGCTGGCCCTCGGCTTCGCCGTCCTGTTTTTGCTGCTGCCCCTGGCCAATGTCTTTGTTCAGGCCTTTTCGTATGGCTGGGCGCCCTACTGGAAGGCGGTGACGGACACGGACACCGGCTCGGCCATTCGGCTGACGTTCATCGTTGCGGTCATCAGCGTGCCGCTGAATGTTCTCTTCGGGCTGGCGGCGGCTTGGGCCATCGCCAAGTTTGATTTTCGCGGCAAAGCAATTTTGCTGACTTTTATTGACCTGCCATTTTCCATTTCACCGGTGGTGGCGGGTTTGCTTTTTGTGCTGCTCTTTGGCGCGCAGGGTTTGTTCGGCGACTGGCTGGCCGCGCATCATGTCAAAATTATTTTTGCCCTGCCCGGAATTGTCCTGGCCACGATCTTCGTCACCTTTCCCTACGTGGCGCGCGAATTGATTCCCATCATGCAGGCCCAGGGATCGGAACAGGAGGAAGCCGCCCTGACCCTGGGCGCGAGCGGCTGGCAAACGTTTTGGCGCGTGACCATCCCCTCCGTAAAATGGGGTTTGATCTACGGCGTCATCCTTTGCAACGCCCGCGCCATGGGCGAATTCGGCGCGGTCGAAGTGGTGTCGGGTCACATCGCCGGCCAGACCGACACGCTGCCGTTGCGCGTGGACAAATTGTACAACGAGTTCGATCCGGTGGCCCCGTTTGCGGTGGCGTCGCTGCTGGCCTTCCTCGCGCTGGCCACCTTGTGTGTCAAACTTTTTCTGGAATGGAAAAGCCGGGATGAGGGGTGATTTTTTTTGGGGCCGAATTCGCCGACTAAAAAATCGTGAAAATTTACGATTTCTCCACAGATTTCAGATTCTCGACAGTTCCTCAATGGAAATCGCCATGGAGTTGTCAAGGGCGCAAATCAGCTTTTGGATCGGGTCGAGGTGACGGGATTGCGCCCGTCACCCCTCCCACACCACCGTACGTGCGGTTTTCCGCATACGGCGGTTGAACGCAGCAGCCTCATGGGGCCGCGAGGTCTGATGGCATAAGGAATCCGAAGCGGCGCAGCAACTGATTGCTTAACGCCTTGTGCAGGGCTCCGTTTCGGGCGATGGACCATGCCCCCTTGCTGCTGAAGGCCACCTTGAGCAGTCGC
>Ga0182030_10001182_pt1 | contig 53105 bp, 38 predicted proteins | sample 812S3MmetaG_FD_121299 | JGI IMG/M metagenome (GOLD analysis project Ga0182030, IMG submission 121299) | Permafrost microbial communities from Stordalen Mire, Sweden - 812S3M metaG (Illumina Assembly) | ecosystem: Environmental > Terrestrial > Soil > Wetlands > Permafrost | place: Sweden...
TTCAGCGCCGGATAGCGTCGTCGATCGGGCGATCGATACCGTCTCCCGTCGCTACGCTCATGGTGGTCGTGTCGATGCTGGCGTACCCGGTGTAAGGGCTACACTCGCGCTCGCCGACCGCGCGGAACGCGTCCTGCTACGTCCGCAATCCGGGGTTCTCGCCGTGGTCCCTCCTCTGGTCTCGGAGAAGGTTGCTCGCCAGCTCGTGCGATCGAAGGTGCCCGCGCACGTTCGACCGAACGAAGCCCTCTACTTTCGAATGGTGACACCCTATCGGGCGCTGCCGGATCTGCCCAAGACGATCGAAGAAGTGCGTTTGCGGATCGTGCCCCGCTCCGACCAGGGCGTCGACGTGTGGGCCGACGCGGATACCGCGAGTTCGGACGCGGCGGAGGCCGCCAACGCCGTTCGCCAGACGATCCGCCTCCGCAATAACGTATTGATATCGTTCGCCACGGCAGGGCTCTTGGACCGAATTCAGGTGACCGATGACGCGAGCGGTGTGCATCTGCATCTGATTGCGTCTCGGCAAGATCTCGAACGGATGCTCGACCTCGTGGGTAGCCTGCTGGGCGTCCAGCCCGATGCCTCGAACTGATCGCGCTCGAGGATCGAACACCCGCCGCGGCCGTCGCTCGGGTCGAGTATGATGCGCGCTCAATGAAATTCCGCGAAGTTTTGGCCGCCCTGTCGGTTCTTGCGATGTCTGTGGGCGTTGTATTCTGCTCGAAGACTCCACCCGAGCCGACGAGCGACTACCGACCCTCGCAGGCGTCCCCTCTGCCGCCTGGGCCTACCAAGCTCGAAATCGAAGACACTGCCCCCGGCTCAGGCCGCGCTGCGAAAACGGGGGATACCGTGCATGTGCAGTACACGGGGACGCTGATGAACGGGACCAAGTTCGACAGCTCGTACGATCACGGAGGCGATCCATTCAAGTTCACCCTTGGCAAGGGGGAGGTTATCAAGGGCTGGGATCAGGGAGTCGTAGGGCTCAAGATCGGCGGAAAGCGCAAGCTTCGTATTCCGGCGGACCTCGGATATGGCTCCGCGGGAAGCCCACCGACGATTCCTCCGGACGCCGCGCTCATGTTCGACGTGGAACTCGTGTCGATCGATTGATTTGCAACGAGGCGCGCGCTGTCATCGTCGTTGCGACGGGAATGTGAAGACCTCGGTTCGAACGAAGGCGAATCACCTCGTCGATTCAATGTATGCCGCAGCCCGAAGCGGAGCGGGGGCGAAATGCGCAGGCAGCAGCCGAGCGCGTTACAGCCTATCGAGGACGACCGCCCGGGCTCATGCCATGATGAGCGCGAATGGCTATCGAGGTGACACGATCAATGGTCCGGCCGGTCGCGTTTGCGTGGGCTCTCGCACTGGTGGTTGCCGTCCACCCGGCGTGGGCGGAGACTCGGGTGGAGGTTGCGGCAGGCGGAGGTCTTCCCGCGCTCGACGTTCAGGTGGATCTCGCGGCGAGCGTCGTCCGAGCTGGTCGGCTCCAGATTCCCATCGCACTTGACCGCGAGAAGCTACCGGAGGGGGGCGCTGTCGAAGTTCGCGCGATCCCAATCGGGAAGGGCCGGCACGTCGTTCACGTGCGAGTTCCGGCTGTTCGCAGCGGATCGATGGCCTGGGAAGCTATCCTTGGCGGGGGCCTTGCAGAACCGATTTTTGCTGGGCTGACGGGATACTTCAATGGCGACCCAGGCGAGCGGACTGGAAAGGCCGTGACCGTCGTTCCGAGCGGTGACACGAGCTTCGTCCTTGTCGGAGACATCCGGGAAAATCTGACCATTTGCGGTCAGTCGGCGACGCTGCTGGACCCGATGGCGGTCTATCCGTCGTCGCTCGAGCTGCGCCCGGCGACGTTTCAGCGTCTGCCCTTGGAGGTGCGCGATGAAGCGACGGACATCGTTGCTGCCCCGCTGGGCCACGGTTTGGACGCGCCCCTCGAGAAACTCCTCGTCGCTCAGGGGACAAGCGTTTCCGGGGCCTCGGCCGATGCTCTCACCGACGGGGATGTCACCACGACCTGGACCGAGGAGCGTCCGGGAGCGGGTCAAGGCGAATTCGTGGTGATGGCGGCGCCGCAGAGTGTGCCTATCTCGAGGCTCGAGGTCACGATCTCCCCACCCGATCCGACTTCATTCCCGAACGGCGCGGCACCCAAGACATTCTACTTGGTCACCCAGACGGACACGTTTCGAGTGACGATGCCCGATGATGCTTGGCAGAAGCGGGCGCAGGCCTTTCAGATTGCTCTCCCGCATCCGGTATCGACGGCTTGTCTGGCTCTCGTGCTCGGGGAAGGCGCTTCGCCTCGGTCCGCGCATCCCGATGTCACGGTCTCAGAGCTCGCGGCGTACTCCGAGTTCGACGGGTCAGGCAAGTCACTCGACGATGTGGCGACAGGATTGTCGGGTGATCGTTCTAGGGCGGCCGCCGCAGTGCTCGAGCGCGCTGGGGATGCGGCGCTCGCGGCGGTGGAGCGAGCCTACGACACGCTTGATATTCAGGGGAAGGCTTTGGCAATGGACGTCGGGGCGGCCCATTCGGCGTGCGAGGACGCGGCTCCGTTATTCGCTCGAGGGCTGTGCGAGTCCCGAGGACAGGCGTCGCGAAAGGCTCGCGAGAAGCTGGGGCGTTGTCCGGGGTCAGCAACATTTCTAGCTAAGAAGCTCGTGGAGGACGCGTCCACCCGATCCTGTGTTGCGCCTGTTCTTGCGTCCATTGCGCCGACGGCGGCTCTGATTCCGCTTGCCGACGCGATGAACCGGTCGGCGGGGGAGTCTCGCGAGACGAGGGCAGCGCTGCGATCGGCCTTCGCGCAATCGCTCGACGGCGGGTCGCGCAGGCTTCTGGCGGCTCTCCTCTCAGATCCGTCGCGCTCCGAACACGCGAAGCTAGAGATGCTCCGCGCAGCGGGAAGGCGAGTGGTCGATGTGCAACCTGAAAGCCGAGCCTTTCTTACCGAGCTCTGGTCCCGCCCGCAGCCGATGCCGACGCGATACCTCGGTCTCGAGCCCACGGTGGCGCTTGCGCGGGCCGGAGATGTCAGCGCCGAGCAGCGGTTGGCAGAGGTCATAGAGCACGATGTGGACTGGCCTGTGAGGGCCCGTGCGGCGGAGCTCATGGCTGGCGAGTCCTTCGGGTCTGCCGCGTTGCAGGCGGCGCTTGTCGACGCGGAACGGGATCGGGAGCCGAGGGTAAGGCAGGCGGCTCTATCTGCGCTTGGCGCGGGATCTGCGCCTGGGTCGGTGGCTCGCGCGCAGAGTCTCTTGGAGACCGATGAGTGGCCGTTCGTTAGGCAGCAAGCGGTAGTCTTGCTTTCGCGGTCGCCAGCTTCTCTCGACGTGGACCTGTCACTCGCGGAGGCGACTCGGGACGGGTCATCTTCGGTGAGGCAGGCCGCTATCTCTGCTCTTGGAGGGCGTCGAGCCACGGCGTGGCGTGCAGTGCTGCGTGAGAGGCTTGACGACGCGGGCGAGGACCCCGATGTTCGCGCGGTTGCAGCGCAAGCGCTTGGGTTGGTGTGCGACGCGGTGTCGCTCGAACAGCTGACGAAGTGGTCGCACGAGCTCGGCGCGATCGGTGGCTCGGATGATACCCGCCGGATCTCTGCGGGCGCACTCGCAGGCTTGGCGGCGTTGCACCCGCGCGACTTGAAGGAGCGGCTCGCTCCGCTTCTTGCCGAGACCGCACCGAGTGACGCTCACCGCGCCGCGGAGCGGGCGATTCGAGCCGCGGGCGTATGCACCTGGAAACGGTAGTCGTGTCGCGTTTCGTTCCTGCCACGCTCCGCCATGTTGGCGATCGTTATTCGGCGATCACGGGAAGGGCGTTTGCCGGAGCCACGTTCTCGGGAGTCTTGCTCGCCTGGATCGTCGCGCTCCTCGTTGCGCGCGAGGGAACGCCAGCGATGAGAATCGTAGCTGCGATCGCGATCGCAGGGGCGGGCGTCATAGGGGGCCTTTGGATTGGTGTGCGCAAACTCAGTCTCCGCGGTTCGAGAGGGATCGTAGGTCGCGTCGCACGTCCCATCGACCCAGCAATCGCCGCGCACGTGACGCGAGCCCTCACTCTCATGGCTGCCGATGGGAGTGCGACGGCTCAGGGGGCGTCGCCCGAGCTCGCGCGTCTGCACGTCTCGCGCGCGGTCGAACGAATCGATATCGATCGCGTGGTCGCCCGAGCAGAGCGCTCTGCTACGGTCGCTGCCATGGTGGGGTTGATTCTCGGGGCATCGGCCTTGGGCCTCGCTGCGACGTACGGACGGTCCTTATTCGAAGGGGCGGACGTGCTCCTGGCGGTGCGCTCGAGGGCGCCAATCGCAGTTTCATGGCTGGACGACGTCGACGTGACGTTGCGGATGCCGGAATACCTACACGGCGAGGAAACGGCACTCTCCGGTATCGCGCAGACCCTCGCGGTTCCCTATGGCACCACGATCACGATTCGTGGGTTTGCTCACTTTCGTGGTCGCCGGCTCGTGTTGGCTGTTGGGGCGTCGGAAATTGCATTTGGTCCCGATGGATCGGGCGCGTGGACGGCGCATGTGCTCGCCGCAAACAACGGGACGATCCGCGTCGGTGCGCGATTTGGGGACGTCGTCATCTTCGAGCGGGAGGGGATGAATCTCGAGGTCATCATGGACGAACCGCCAAGAGTGACGTTGGACGGAGCGCCGCGCGAGGTCCGGCTGGCGGAGGTCAACGAGGCCATCGCGCTCCACTACGAGGCGACGGACGACCACGGGCTTCGGGATGTGGAGCTCGTCTTGAGGGCTGGGAATCGCGAGGAGCGTCGAGAGTTGGCTCGGCTCGATGGAGAGACGGCGTCGTTCTCCGGTGCGACGCTCCTCAGCGTCCGTGATCCATTTCTTCGCAGTGCGCGGGTGGCTGTGGACGTAGTCATCGAGGCGAGAGATAGCGATCCGCTGCTGGGACCCAAGTGGGGATCGAGCGCGGCCATGGTCTTCGTACCGCCTGAAATCGGTGAGCCGGAGGGCCGACGAATCGCTGCCCTTCGCGAATTGAGAGACACGCTTGTCGACACCCTCGCTTGGCGGCTCCCGCGGCAGGTGCCGAAGGTCGGCGCCAAGACCTGGGCGCTGCAGGACCGCGGCCGGTCGTCGTCGGATCGCGCGAGGATGACGGAAGTCCTGGCGAAACGATTCTCCGGTTTGGCGACCCCTTCGCGAGTCCGCAATGTGCTCATCGCTGCCGAGCAGAGAATGAATCGAGCGCTCGACGTGGAGATTCGCTCACCGTCGAGCGCGACGAGGTCGAGAGTCGTCGACGAGACAGAGCGGATGGTTCTCGTCGCGGATGCGGTCGTCGAAACGCTCGCGTCGCACGACGCAAGGCATATCGCACGCGAACTTGTCGATGCGGTGGATGATCTGGCGCTTGGGGCCGCCCTTGCGCAGACCGAGGAAACGCGTGCGCGTGGCGATCAGCGGATGGACGCTTCGGCTCCCGTGATTCGAGCAGGCGGCCGGGAGATGACCCAGCTTGGAATGCTCGGACGCGACCTCGGCGAAACGATCGGCTCTGCCATGCTCCGGGTGGACCGCGCGCGAACGGGATCCGACTTTGTGCATGCGGAGCTTGCCGCGCGCGATCTGGCGTCGAGACTTCGCCAGCCGGATCCGTCGTTCGTTCGTCGCGGTGGGCGGTCTATGCGTGCGGGGTCGGAATCGGGTGGTTCCGGAGGACCCGGAGCGACGGAGAAGGCGGACGAGATTGATCAGGCGGCTGCCTCGGCAGAACAGGAGCTCGAGCGGCTCACCTCGGAACACGGGAGCCAGGTCTCGAAAACCGAACAAACGCTGTCGGGAGCGCTCGACAGCGACGAAGAAAAACAAGAGCAGCGCGAAGAGGCATCAAGACATGCCGAGCGTGTGCGTCGGGCGACGGAGCAGCTTCCCCGAATTGGCGACGGAAGCGATTCATGGACTGCCAAGGGTGCGGCTGCCCGCGAGCACGCCGAACAGATGGCGCGGTCGCTCGAATCTGGGCGTATCGGCGAAGCTGCCGCGGGGGGGCAGAGAGCTGTCGGGGCGCTCGACGAGGCCAAGCGCGCACTCGACGTGGGCGGCTGGAGAGCTTCCCGGGAAGCGGCAAAGCGCTTGGAGTCGGCGAGGAAGACCATCGATGAGGAGCAAAAATGGGCAGAATCTGCTGACCGAGAGTCGCGTCGGCGAAGCGCACAGCGGGTGAAGGATCCTCTGGCGAAATTGGGCGACTCGGAGGAGGCCATGGGCGGTCGCGCGAGGAGTCTCGCGGAAAAAGCAGGGGAGGCGTCATCTCTACCGGATCAGGTGATCGATTCCATCGAATCCGCGGAGCGAGCCGCCCGTCGTGCGGCGGACTCACTGCGTCAGGGCGAGGGAGAAGGGGGCCTCGCAAAGCAGCGCGATGCCCAGCGGGCGCTCGAGGCGGCGAACGAAACGCTTCGGGGCGATTCCGAGGAGTCCAGCGCTTCGGCGCAAGCTGGCGAACGTGGGGGGGCTGCTGCGGGGGAGAACGTGGCGATTCCGAGCTCGGCTGATCACAAGACGCCTGAAGCATTTCGCCGAAGAGTCGTTCGCGGTTTGGGCAGCGGTTCGAATTCAAACTTGCGGGATGCACTGCGTCGGTACGCAGAGGGCCTATTGCGATGAGCTCATGGGGCGCTTGCAGGGTCGCTTGGGTCGTGTGCTCGATCGTCCTAGCGTGGCCGCTTTCTTCTCTGGGTCAACCGAACGCCGCGGGGAGGATTCGAGACCTCATCCAAGGGCTATCCTACGACGAGGCGCGGCTCGCGATGGGGCCTTTCGATCCGAATAGCCGAGAGATGGGCTTGGAACGAGCGCGCCTTGCCCTCTACGAGCTCGATTGCGATGCGGCGGCAGCTTGGTTCGACACCGACCATCCTCCGTCAGGCTCCGAGGCAGAGTGGCTTGCGCAGGCAGCCGATGGATGCCGGCGTGTCATTGCCGCGACCCTCGTCGATCGGGATGAGCAGCGCGCGATTGAGATACGCTGGCAGGACGACAGCGACCGTGTGCTTGCGCCATGGATTTTTGATGTCGTAGCCAAGGCGCGCGATGCGCTGTCCCGCGATCTCGGTGTCGACTGGCCCCTGCCGACGAGGATCGTCGTCGTTCGGGACCTGTGGTCGCTCTCAGCCATGACGGCGCTGCCGTATCGAAGCGCTCAGACGACGGGAACGGTTGCGGTTGCGAAATGGGGACGTGTCACGCTGCTTAGCCCACGAGCAACGCCGCACGGTTACCCGTGGTTAGATACTCTTGCGCACGAGCTTACACACCTGGCCGTCACACGAGCGACGGGTGACAAAGCGCCGTTGTGGCTGCAGGAGGGTGTGGCAAAACGGCAAGAAGTTCGCTGGCGTCAGCCCGGCCCCTTCGACGGGCGGCCACCCGCAGATGCCGTCGCCCGTCGGGGATTCGAAGTGGGGCTAGGAATTCCTTTGGATCGCCTCGGGCCGAGCATCGCGATGCTGCCGAGCGCGGACGCCGCGCGCGTCGCATTTGCGGAGGTCACGAGCTTCGTCGAATTTTTCGCAGCCGAGCAGCCGACCGCGGCCCTTCCGAGTCTTCTCGGAGCGCTCGGCACAGGAAAAGATACTGACGAAGCCCTTGTGGCTGCGAGCGGACAAGACCTCGCCTGGTGGAACCGCCACTGGCGCACGAAGCTCGCGTCGGAAATTGGGGAGCCGCTACCTCTCGATTCGGACGTTGGTTCGAGGCCAGATCGCGATACGCGGGCGCTGTGGAACGGAGTGCGTCTCGCTCAGCTCTTGGCCCATCGCGGTCACACGGCCGTCGCGCTGGAACGTCTCGACGCGGCCCTAGGGGATCATGGTCAGGCGGCCAAGGCGTCGCGAGTTGAGGTGCCCGATGACCCGAACCTGGGATGGCTGCGAGCACGTCTTCTCGAGGAGCTTGACCGTTCGGACGAGGCGATGCGTGTGGTGGATGATCCGCAAATGGTTTCCGCGTCGTTCGGGCCGTGGTGGGCGGAGCGCGGTCGCTTGGCGAAGTCATTCGGTCGCGACGCGGTTGCGGGTCAATCGTTTGCGCAAGCGCTGTCCGTGGACCCTTTGGACGAAGCATCGGCCTGCGGGGCGATGGCCGAATCCGATGCGGTAGCGGACGGCGAGCGGCAGCGTCTATGTGATGCTGCCCGCGCGGCGAGTGGACCCAGCTTCGACGCTGACTAAGTACAGGCCCCCGGAGGAAGGTATCCAGCGAGAAACTTGGCTCGCGACGCCAACGTATCAGGGGAGGGAGGCGATGATGTCGGCTCATGGGCGGCAGGGCGCAGCTCGATCGATAGCGATCGGCGCTCGAGAGCGCCGAAGTTTGCTGGGAAATGGCGAGGTGGGGCTTTCGGTCGTCCATAATATTTGCGAAGAGTTGCGACAGGTTGACCCTCGAGAGCTCGGGCGCGTACGATTCCCGGGTGAGCCATTCGTCGGGCCTTTGCCGGTTTCCTTTGAATCGTGGAGTTTCGGCGGTCCGAGGGACAGTGAGCGGCGGGCGAGCTGAATCGTCATGAGCGTCGCCAGTTTTGCTGCCGCGCAGATCCTCGGCGTGCTGCCGCGCGCGAGAATTAGTCATGCCGTTGGGCGATTGGCTGACTACCAATGGCCGCCTTGGGTAGCGCGATCTGTCGTCGGCGCGTACGCAATGGCTTTCGGGATAGACTTCGGCGAATGCGTCCTGTCGAGTGGTTGGGAGACATTCGACGAGTTCTTCACGCGTGCGTTGCGACCTGGGGCTCGTCCGGTGGACCCTGAACCGGGTTCGATCGTGAGCCCCGCGGACGGCACGATTGACGCGATGGCACGCGTCGAATGGCCCGGCAGGTTGGTGGTCAAAGGTCGCGAATACGCCGTGTCAGACCTCCTGGGAGATGAAAGAGAAGCGCGTCGATTGTCTGATGCTTTCGGGTGCGTGATTTATTTATCGCCCCGTGACTATCATCGCGTTCATGCTCCCATTAAGGGTACCATTTCGAGAATCCGATCGATGCCCGGGGATTACTATCCTGTGAACATGATCGGACGCCGTCATGTGAGAAATCTGCTCGGTCGCAATCGGCGTGTGGCCATCGAAATCGAGACCGATCGCGGACATGGGCGGGTCACCGTCGTGATGGTGGGTGCGCTGATTGTCGGCAGGATTACGGCTACCGGCATCGCCGGGCGTGACGTCCCTTCTGGGGTACACGTGTTCGATCCACCTATTCGAGTCGAACGGGGCGACGAGATCGGGAGGTTTCATTTGGGCTCGACGGTCGTTTTGTTTGCTGACAATGCCCATGCTCTGGAGGTCGTTCAGGCGTCCGGTGATGTGCGATGCGGGCGGCCGTTGCTGCGAACGCCGGATATGGGTTTGGAGGCGTCGAGTCCAGATTCCCGTTCGACTACCGATGCGAGCGGTGGCGAGGAACGTGGAGTGATGGGATGAATGAGGATCGTGACTCTCGCCCCGGATCGCCTCAGGGTGTGACGTCCCACGAATCGGAAGGCAACACGCCCACTCCGGCTCCGCTGGGAACGACGACCGATGACGAGTCGCAGCCGTCCCTTCAGCGACGGCGCTCCCGGTCGCCGATGAGAATTCCTGACGATGAGGTCGTGCGACCTCTCGAGGCTCATGCCGTAGTGCCGTCGACGAATCAACCTGAGATTACGCCTTCGCGTATCATCACGATCAGTCCAGATCCTGAAAGTGTATCGCCGCCGCTTTCGAGTGCGCAGGCGCCGTCCGATGGCGACGGGACGACCGCCGGCGCTGGCGTTGTACAAGACGAAGAGGCTTTGCGGTCGGAGGCGCTGGAGATTTCCCTCGACGCTGATCTGGCCGCTGCAGCTCGTGAGCGGCGTTCCGACCCGGCAGCGGAGGCTGAGATCTTGCTGGAGGAGCTCGAGGCGGTGGAACCTTCCGCACTGGCCCATCGAGCCATTCCTAGCGTTCCTCCGGTGCTTCCTCGTGTGGCCCCCGCGGGCCAGCAAATCGTTGAGTCCCAGAAGATGACGTCCTCGTCGCCTCCGCCGCCTCGGCCGGCAAAGACTCCATCTAGACCTCCGCTGGTCATCGTTCCGCCCCACGTCGGTAAAATAGTTGCTCCTTCTGGCGACGGGACATCGACACAAAAGAAGGGCCGACTGTGGTGGGAGGACCTGTTCAACGACGACTACATGCGAGCGGCCGAGCGGATCGAGGATGATCAGATCGCTCGCGAAGTGGATTTCATCGAGAACAGCCTCGGTGTCGAGCGGGGAGCGACAGTGCTTGATCTCGCGTGCGGCACCGGCAGGCATGCTGCCGAGCTAGCGAAGCGGGGATATGAGATCGTCGGATTCGATCTCTCCCTCGCGATGCTCGCACGGGCCGGGGACGAGGCCCAGCAGCGACAAGCGAAGCTCAATCTCGTCCAGGGCGACATGCGAGAGATGACGTTCGAACAGCAGTTCGACGGGGTCTACTGCTGGAATACAAGCTTTGGGTATTTTGACGAAGAGAAGAACGACGATGTGATTTCGCGCATCCATTCTGCGCTCAAGTCGGGAGGCCAGCTTCTCCTTGATGTCGTGAATCGGGACTACGCTGTGCGGCATTCGCCGTCGCTCGCGTGGTTCGAAGGAGACGGCTGCGTCTGCATGGATGAGATGAATATCGATTTCATCACGAGCCGGATGCGCGTCAAACGGACGATGATGCTCGATGACGGTCGCTCCCGTGAAATCGAATATTCAATGCGAGTTTACAGTTTGCACGAGCTCGGGAAGATCCTGCATGACCATCACTTCAAAGTGACGGACGTGACGGGTCGAATTGCAACTCCTGGCGTGTTCTTTGGTGCGGAGTCGGCGCGGACGATTGTGCTCGCCGAAAAGCTCTAGAAGGAGAAGGCCGGCGTCTTTCGGTCGATCCCTTCGCGATCCCGGCGTCGAGCGTGCTCGCGTACGGAGGTACGCTCCGCGCGGCTCGCCGCCGGCCTCGCTCGGTTTCGACCGAAATACGCCGACCTTCTCGGCGATTTCTGTCTCGAAAGCCCTCGAGAGCTGGGGCGGCCATTTTTTGGATCCGGTATTCGCGTGCTCTTCGCTCTTCGCTCTTCGCTCTTCGCTCCGCGCGACTCGCCGCTGTTTCTACCGAAATATACCGGTCTTCACTGCGGGTCAGTCTCAGGCGAATGAATCACATCTGCAGGTCGCGCGCCGCCCACGCGATCCGTGCCCGCGTACGCCTTCTCGACTTCGGTCGGCTCCTCCTCGAGCAGATCGTAGCGCTGCTGCCTGACGGCCTGAAAATAGAAGCAGAATGGATTGCCCGTGTCGCCCTCGACGTATTGGGTCCACGTGCAGCCGCCTCGACAGAAATCGCGGTATCGGCACACGCTGCAGAACCCTCGGAGGGATTTTTCTTGGAACTGCCTGTTGTAGGCAAACGCTCCCTCGCGTGTCCAAATCGACGCGAGACTGCTCGACCGCAAGTTGCCTTCCACAAAACGGGATTCCCCGTGCTTTGACGACGGGAGAGACAAGCAGCCTTTGACGTCACCACTGCTTTCGATCCCGATGACCTGGCATCCAGCGCGGCACCCTATCCAAAATGGCAGCTCGGTCTTTTCTCCTCGGATCACGGCCTCGTACTTTCCGTAGTACCCAATGTCGTCGCTCGGCCGAACAGTGAATGCGCGCGTGTTCAGACGGCACATCTCCCCAACGCACGACACGATCTCCAGAAAGTCGGAAGGATCGACGACCAAGTCGCGGTTATGGCTCATGGTGCCCGACGCGGTCGCCACTTGAACTTGCCAACTGAACACGCCTCGAGCCATGAGAAATTCGCGAAGCTCGTAGAACATGTGCTGATTGAGCTTCGAGATCGTCGTGTTGATTGCGACCGGAAGGCCGCGCGCGACCGTCGTGTCTATCGCTCGAACGACCCGATCGAAGGAGCCTGGTCTTCGCAGGGCATCGTGTTCCTGCTCGAATCCGTCGAGGCTAAAGGCCGCTGCGGCCAACCCCGCGACTTTCGCGCGCCGGGCCTGTTCGGCGTCCCAGCTCCAACCGTTCGAGATGATGTTGACCCTGACGCCGCACTCGGTGAGTCGCCGCCCCACTTCGTCCCAAGCCGGGTGGAGCGTCGGCTCGCCCCCGCTGAGAGTGACCCGCTGGCAACCCAGGTCGCCGAGCTCGCCTGCGATGCGCAGCAGTTCGTCCTTCGTAAGCTCGTCGGATCGCCTCTCGCCCGCGAAAGAGCCGCAGTGCTTGCATCGCATGTTGCATGCGAGGGTCAGTTCCCATACGCACGAGCGGGGAGCAAAACCGACCTGCTTGAGAAACTTGATCATGATGTCAGGTCGATCCGAATCGGAAGTTAGCTATCCCTGTTCGTCGGCCGCATCGGGCATCTGAGCCATGTAGCGGGCCACGGCACCGCGGTCGTCGGTGGCGTCCACTGCGCTTGCGTCGGGGAACTGGGCCATGTAGGCGGGCGCGGACTGCCCGTGATCGATAGCCGCGTCGGGGATAGGAGCCATGTAGCGGGCCACTGCGCCGATGTCGTCAGTCGCATCCTGAACGCTCGCGTCGGGGAACGGGGCCATGTAGTGGGTCACAGGCAGAACGTCGGCAGTCGCATCGACTGCGCTTGCGTCGGGGAACTGGGCCATGTAGGCCGGTTCCGGTTGCCCGTGATCGATGGAGGCATCCGGGATGGGAGCCATGTAGCGGGCCACTGCGCCGAGGTCGTCAGTTGCGTCTTCCACGCTCGCGTCGGGGAACTGGGCCATGTAGTCGGGTTGAGGTTGCCCGTGATCGATGGCCGCATCGCTCGTGCCTTCCGGAAACTGCGCCATGTAAGCGGGCGTCGACACGCTATCAGAGCACCCGGTCAGCGCCAGAGCCACCCCGAGCGAAGCCGGGACGGCAGCCCTGCGGACCGCTCGATCCAAAAGGCGTTCGACGCGTGCGCGCATTTCGATTTCCTTCATGACCAGCTCTCCTTGGACGCGCTCAGGCCCCCGCGAATGGGAGTCTACTCCTACGATCGACGAGTCGCCTCGTCTTCGCAATCGTACTTTGCAAGAAATGGCCCCAATCGGTGGTTTGGGCGAACACGCTGCTACATCCGTCCGAACCTCACCCGGACGTATGACACTTAGGTCGCGATCGAAGCCTGTGGCACACTGTGACACGTGGATCCCCACGAGACTCTTCAACGAGCCCGAGTTCTCGCGAGTCAGAAGTCATATCCCGAAGCGATATCTCTCCTGACGGACCATCTGTCGACTCATCCGAGGGACAAGGAGGCGCTCGATCTGTTTGGGTATGTTCTGTTCCTCCAGGGCGAATTCGCGCAGGCTGAGGCGTGCTGCCGACAGGCCCTCGTCCTCGTTCCCGACGACCCGTATGCGACGACCGGCCTTGGACTCTGCCTCGCGAGACAGGGTCGCCTGGACGAAGGGTTGGTTCTTCTTGAGCGATCAGCCTCTTCGAATCCGAAATGGTTTGACGGCACCTGGGATTGGCTCGTCGTGCTCCGCGACGCAGGTCGCATCGACGAGGCCCACAGGGTGCTCGATCGCGCGACGAACTCGATTCCGTCACGTCGAGCCGAGTTCGAAAACTTCCGACGAAGTCTCGGCGCGCGACGAGCGGGGGAATAGAGCGCTTGGGCGTTATGGCGGATGAAATTGATTTGCCCCTCGAACGGCATATTGTTAGGCCGTATTCGGGTGGCTTCCATGAAACCGTCAGCGCGTGCCCTGCTTTCCTCTGTCGCTGTGGCTTGCATCCTCGGCTCAATCGACTGCTCCGGCCCGAGCAACTCCGGTGGGGGCGGAGGCTCCGGGACCAGCAGCAGTGGGGCAAGCGGCTCGTCGAGCGGCGCGTCGGGTAGATGCAGGACACAAGTGGCTACGGCGACGGCCATATCCAATGCCTCGGCGCCGAGCACGGTGTGTGGGTCGTGAGGGGACCTGGCGCGTAGCTCGTGGGATTGGTTCAAGTCTCTTCGATCACGGCAATCGCTTCTTCGAGCGCCGGCACCGCGGCAAGGTCCTTTGGCCGGCCGGTCGCCCGTTTGCTCGCGAGCACGCGCCGAATGTCGAGCACTCGTAGAGGGATGCCGTCAATCCTGACTTCTCGCGTGTTCGCGAACTCGTCGCTGAACGCGCCCAAGCCGTGCATGTGCGTAACGACGTCGAGCCTATCGCCGATGGCATCGCCTCCGATCTGAGGCGGACGCGCTCCAAAGAAACCGGATATCCAAATCCCACCCGCTTCGCGAATTGCGCGCGCTATACGCGGGTCCTCAAGGTCCTCGAACCAAACGTCAATGTCTCGTGTGGCTGCATTTGCTCCTTGGAGGACCGCGGCGGACAGACCGACGATCATGAATCGCACACCGCTGGTTCGAAGGGCTTCGAGGAGCCTCTTCTCACCTGCCGTTAAAACGGAAAAGTCGTCCATGAGTCAGCGCCGCCTTGAGTCGTTCCGAGGGACTTTTCTCCAGATTGCGCAAGACGTGATACACCCCGCTCACGTCGACGTGACCGTGACGCTCGGCGATTCTCCGCGCCCGTTGCCAGCGCAATTCGTCATCGACCAGCCAGCCTCGCTCGCTAGGGCTGAGTGAATCAAGAGTCATCTCGGGAGTAGCATAGCATTGCCCGCAAGCTCGGCCGCTTTTCACGGATCGACGGGAGCGGTTACGGTCGGGTGTTCCCCGACGCGTCGATTGGGCCCACGGCGCCAACCGAGAAAGCGCTGCCGCTGCGCCACCGCGGTCTGGTCGCGCAGGACGCGAGGCGAGGACGGATGCCCAGCCGAGGCTTGCCAAAGCTGAGTCCTGACCGCCAGGAATAGTAGCCAGAAGGCCGGTGTATTTCGGTCGAAACCGAGCGAGGTCGGCGGCGAACACCCAGAGCCTACTTCCCGTAGGCGAGGATGCTCGACGCCGAGATCGCGAAGGGATCGACCGAAATACACCGGCCTTCTAGTACGTCACCTTCACGACAGTCAGCTCCACGTCGTGGCCTGTCGATTCAGAGCTCGCCTCGCCAGGAAGCAAAACCTTCGGACAATGCACGCGAACGGTGTCTCCTTCGGTGCGCTTGAGGAGTGCCCTTCCGATAGGGGATCTCCACGACACGTAGCCTCGTCCGACATCGATCTCGTCTTCTCCGACGATTCGATACGTCGTCCGCGCTCCGCTATCGTCCTCCAGCTCCACGAACGCTCCGAAGAATATGGTGCTGACCTGAGTCTCGCGTCGCTCGACGATCACCGCGCGGGTGAGGCGGTCGGTGAGCCAACGCATCCTCCGGTCGATCTCGCGCAGCTTGCGCTTGCCGTAGATGTATTCCGCGTTCTCGCTGCGATCGCCCTGCGCCGCGGCATCGGACACTTCCTGTACGATGGTGGGTCGCTGTACGCTCCTCAGGTGGGCGAGCTCGTCCTGCAGTTTTCGGGCACCTTCGCGAGAGATATAGTTGGGCGGCGATTCGCTCATCGAGCCCTTGCTTCGAGCTCCAAATAATAGCTCACGAGATCCCTTTCCTTGTGGGAATGGACGATGAAGCGAAGAACTCGACCGATGGGCCATATACGGGTCGCCTCGCCAGGGCGGGAGTGTCTCGCGACGCGCATGGCCCAAAGTCCCGGGTCCGCCGATTCGAGATCGATCCAGGTCGCCGCCACGCTACGTGCTAGCAGCTCGCTCAAGAATGCTCCTGTTCGCATGATAGATCGCTGGTGGTCGGAGTTGCTGATTCGACCGTCGGGGATCTCCTCTCGCAAGTAACGCTGGGAGAGCTCGAGACCCTGCACGTCGGCCCGAATTTCGACTCCGTGTCGAGCGTTGAGTTCGCGCCCGAGCTCCCGCGCCAGGTGCGTGCACGCAAAACGAGCCGCAGCGGCGGTCCGCGGAACATGCAGAGTCACGGCGCTATCCTGGGATTCGTCGGAGATATCGGGTGGCAAACTCAGGGCTACGAGAAGTTCGGCCGGCGGGTCGGGCGCGCGGGCCGTCACGTTCCCGGGGATCGGCTCGGAACGCAATGCCGGTAGCTTGGCGCCATCGTCTGCGACACATGGGATGTCGACCGCCGTCACGTCCGAACCTGATATCGACGATTCTGCTTTGGGGACGGGTGGGCCGTTGCCCTCCGCCTCGGGCGCCTCGGGCCGAGGTGCGTTGGAGGAGCGATTGAAGTCGTCCAAGTCGTCTATGAGTTCGACGGCTCGAGCTCTCACTCCGGGCGAGGCAGAGGCGTTGTCCGCGAGATAGCGTGCAAACGCCCTGGCTTGGACGTGGTCATCGGCTACCGCCCATGCGTGCGCAGCGAGCAGTTCAAGCTCATGGAATGAGTCCATCGACCCGGATAGCGCCGACATCCGTTCGGCGATCGATCGAGCAGCAGAACTGTCGCGAATCAGTGCTGCCCTGGCGCGTATGTAGAGCGTCCCCGGCAATCGCCCATCTCGTCGCTCGATGACATCAAGAGCGTCTTCAATGCCGTCGAGCTCCTCGAACGAAAGTCTCGTCTCGAGTGCCCAGAGCTCTTCGTGTGCTAGCGGGCCACGGTCTGGCGCCGCGGGCGGCGCGAGCCGCGATCGAATCGACGCGATGCGCGCTTGCGAGGCCGGGCCCCACTCAGCAATTTCGTCGAGCATCGCGAATATCTCCGCGCGACTGCGCGCCTGACCCGAGCGAAAAAAGGGGTTTGGCGCGAGACTGCGAAGCGCTCCTGGTAGGCCCTCGACTGCCTGCAGGTTAGGACGCTTGAACGTTCGTTCCCCCGGGCGTCTGTTCGAAGCGAATGCCCCCGTAGCCAGCGCGACTGTCTCATCGTCCGAGCACTCCGCGAGCAGCGCGGCGAGGTGCAACGCCTGAAGGCATGACGACGCTTCTGGCAGTTTGAGATCGCGGCTGAGTCGAGGGAGATCGAGCCACGCGCCGATGTACATCGCTTCGGTTCGATCGAATGTGCGTCCATCGAGGAGTTCAGCAGCCTCGAGTTCTTTGACGAATTGCCTCACACCCGCTCCGCGCGCATATGCGCGGGCCACCCGGGGACGAACCGCGGCTGCTGCTTGGAACGCGAGTTCGACGCCGATTCCAACTCGTGCAAGGCGGGCGCGCGCCTGTCCTGCCGTTGTAACGTAGCCGGTTTCGCGTGTGGTTCCCGGTCCCGTGGCAGACAGTTCAATGTCTGTCGGATCGAACAGAGCATATTCGGCGTCCGGAACGGTGTCACGTGACGTGAGAACGACTCGGTCGCCGAAAGTGAGGCTGCAATGCTTCACGTCCGATAGCAGCATCGCTCGCCCCGGCCCTTTCACGAAAAAAAACGTTATTGGATGCTCGCGACTCTAGGTTGCGGGGGTTCATCGACCACGGAGCTCGAAACCTCGGCACTCGCCGTTTCTTCCCCAGCCGAAGGCTCGACAGCGGATCTCTTGTACCCGCAGGCTTTGTTCACGCACGCAATTGTAGGCCGAGCTCGCGATCCCGCCCTCACCAAAAACGATGCGCCGCAGCTCGGACACGCCTCGGGGATCGGTTTCTGCCACACCTTGAAGTCGCACTTGATGCGCTCATCCCCGTAGTTCGAGCACCCATAGAACGCTTTGCCGCCCTTTTTCTTCGAGCGCACCTCGATGATGTCTCCCTCACATTTCGGACATTTAACCCCAAGGGGGACAGGCCTTGCATTCTTGCACCCCGGATACCCGGTGCACGCGAGAAACTCACCGAAACGGCCGCTGCGAATCACCATGGGCTTTCCGCACTTGTCGCATGCGATGCCCGTCTCTCGCGGCTGAACGGGGCCACCGTCCGCCCCCAGGTCCCTCGTGTTCTTGCATTCCGGGTAGGCCGCACACCCGAGAAACCATCCATTTCGGGACCAGCGTTTGAGCATCGTGCCCCCGCAGAGCTCGCATCGCTCGTCGGTTGGCTCGGGTTCGGGATTCCAGCGCTTGCCCTTCTTGCTTAGATCGAGCTGCGTCTTGAAGCGCTTATAGAAGCGCTCAAGGAGAGCGACACGCTGTTCCTTCCCGGATTCGACTCCGTCGAGGTCCTCCTCCATTTTCGAGGTGAACTCCGGGTTCATGAAGTCGAGCTCACTGCGCACGAGTCCGTCGACGACGAATCGGCCAAGGAGCGTCGGAAAGAATCGCATCCCCTCGACTTTTTCGACGTAATCCCGTGCTTGGACCTTGCTGATGATATCCGCGTAGGTGCTGGGGCGGCCGATGCCGCGTTCCTCGAGTTCCCGCACGAGTGTGGCTTCTGTGTAGCGCGGAGGCGGCTGGGTGAACTTCTGCTCGGTGATGACTCCAGGAGGGCTCACGAGGTCAAGACGCGCCCCCTCGCGGAGCTCCGGGAGAATCTCCTCCGTATTCTCGGCGAGAAGTTCCTTCGCATCCCGCCGGGTCGCGTCTCCCTCGCGCTCCTCATCGCCTTCCCCGGCAAGCGGAGTAGCCTCATTCTTCGGTTCGTGTTCCCCGTAGGCGTCGAGCCAACCGCTAAATTTGAGAACACGTCCTCCCGCTCGCAATCCGTACGTCACGCCGTCGGGCGGGATGGCGTCGATTTCGACGCTCGTCTGATCATATAGGGCGGGGCTCATCTGCGACGCCAGGAACCGCTCCCAAATGAGCTTGTAGAGCTTGTATTGGTCGTCCTTGAGGTGCTTGCGGACGCTTTCCGGAGGCAGCTCCAATGACGTCGGACGTATGGCTTCGTGCGCATCTTGCGCATTCTTTCTCGACCGAAACACGTTGGGCTGCGGCGGTACGCTGGCGGCGCCAAAGCGCGACGCGATGTACTCGCGAGCGGCCTGAACCGCGTCGGGAGACAGCCTCGTCGAGTCAGTACGCATGTACGTGATGAGCCCGACCGGACCGCCGTCCTTCCCGAGATCGACGCCTTCGTATAGCCCCTGAGCGATTTGCATAGCTCGCTTGGTGCCGAATCCCAGCCTATTGACGGCATCCTGCTGGAGCTTGCTCGTCGTGTACGGGGCCGGAGCGTGGCGCTTGCGCTCGGTGCGCGTGATCTTTCCGACGGAGTAGCGGGCACCCTGTAGATCGGAGCGGACCCGGTCTGCCTCGGCGCCGCTGCGAACCGAGAGTTTCTCTCCCGCGCGAGTCGTCAGGCGCGCGGCAAACGCCCGAACGGAGCCCGATGTCGGTTGCGTGCCATCAAAAAGCGACGCTCCGCAATTCCAGTACTCGTCGGGAACGAACGCTTCCACTTCGCGCTCCCGGTCCACGATGAGCCTGAGCGCAACGCTCTGAACGCGCCCAGCGCTCAGGCCAAAGGCGAGCTTGCTCCACACGAGGGCTGAGACGTCGTAACCGACGATTCGGTCGAGCACGCGACGGGCGCGCTGCGCATCGTAGAGGTTGCGGTCGAGGTCCCGAGGATGACTGACGCCGTATTGAACGCCCTTCTTCGTAATTTCATGGAAATCTACGCGTTTGGTGGACTTGTGAGACGACTTGAGCTCGTCCGCGATGTGCCATGCGATGGCTTCACCCTCTCGGTCGGGGTCGGTTGCGAGCAGGACTTCGTCAGCGGTGCTTGCCGCAGCCTTGAGCTCCTGAACAACCTTCTCCTTGCCAGGGACGACTTGATACGTCTCCTGGAAGCCCATCTCAATGTCCACACCAAGCTTCTTCGGAAGGTCCTTGATGTGACCTTTCGATGCCAACACCACGTACTCTGCGCCGAGGTATTTCTTGATTGTCTTGGCTTTGGCTGGTGATTCGACGACGACGAGCGTCTTTCCCATCTGGGGGGTCTCTCTTAGAATTGGCTAATGATTTAGACGGTTTGTCAGCTCTTGCGTCGGCGAAAGAAGCCCGCGGGGCCCTCTACTACTACGTTCTCCAGGGCAAGCGTCAAGAGCGTGGGAGCCACAGTGCTCACTCCGAGGCCCGTTCGCTCCGAAATATCGTCCACGTGAAGCGCCAAGCTAGAGACCGTCTCCAAGATCGCGATTTCATGGCTAGATCGAGCGCAACAAAGGTCCCCGTCACGGGGCGATGACGCGTCGCATTCCGCGTTCGCACCGACCGAGGTTCTCGGCGCATATTCGTCCCCGCCGCGGGATGAGATCGCACCGGTCGACCCTGACGCGTTGCGCGATAATCCGAGGGATTCGATGAATCGTTCGATGGACGTGAGGGCGTGAGCCCCTTCGTCGAGAAGGCGGCATGACCCAACAAATTCGGGAGACCAAGGAGGGGCCGGGACGACCCAGAGGGGCTTGTTCAACTTGCGGGCGCATGCGGCTGCACGCAGAGCTCCAGATGGAACCCCGGCTTGAACTACGACGACGGCATCCGACAGCGCGACAAGAACTCGATTTCGAGCGAGAAACGCGCCTGGGCGCACGCCGCTCGATCGAGGGAACGGCCAGATCATGGTCCCCGGGCCGGAGCCGATCGCTTCGAACAATGCAGCGTGGCTCGGGGGAAAACAGTGGTCGCAACCGGTGCCAGCGACGGCCCATGTCCGCCCTTCCGCGTCGAGTGCACCCCTATGCGCGGCAGCGTCGATCCCTTGCGCTCCCCCTGAAACCACCACGACGCCCAACCTGGCGAGCGCATTGGCCAACCGGTGAGCGAAACGTTCCGCGTCGGGATGCGCTCTGCGAGACCCGACAATCGCAACTGTGGCTTCTGCGTCGATTCCGCCACCTTGGAAGGTGAGAGACGCGGGAGGATTGGCCATCGCCCGCAGCCGGACCGGATACGCGGAATCGAGAGGCGCGAGACAGACCTTCGATGTCACACTCCGCTCTTCGGCGACGCGGACTGGGTCGTTGCCGCCGGAACTTCGTTCACCCCGGGATTCTCATCGGGCGGGCAGCAGCGACCCAGAGGATCGGTTTCTCAGCTCTTCGCCTTCGAATAGAGCTGAACGGCGACCGCCCCCGAGCCGCTCTTTGCGAAGACGTCTAGCTTGTACTGGAGCGGGTAAGCGATGACGGGGCACATGGGGCTCGGGGACGCGCCGATGGTTGGCGTATTATTGTGGGTCAAGTCTTGTCCCGCGAGCGTCATATAGAGCGGTGGCGCGAGTAGGTTCAGGTCGAGGTCCTTCACTGCGCCAGGGAGGGAAAATCCCACGATTGAGTAGCACTTGCCCGCCTGGAGCGTGACCATCATGACCGCGTGCTGCCCCTCGGTGAGATTCTGCTTGAGCAGGTCCCCTTCGGTTTGCATGGAAGGAGCAACTTTCAGCGCGTACGCTCTGAGCCCGGCCTCCGTGAGATCTCCCGGCATCGCGGTACCCCCCGGAATGACTGTCCCCATCATGGCAGTCTGGAGGCCCTGGAGAATTCCCTGAAGGCTATTCGGGTCGGTCGCGGCCAGAGGAGCCGCTTGCGGCTGACCGGCGGTGGGGGCCGGCGCGGGCCCTCCCGGGAACTGAGTGTAGCCCTGAGGGGCCGGCTGGGGCGTGCCCGGGTAGCCGGGTGGCGGAGCCGTGTACGCCGCCTGGGGAGCCGCGTAGGCAGGTGGAGTGGCCGCGTATCCCGGCGGAGCGTTGTACGCGGGCGTCGCCGTCGCGTACCCAGGTCCCGCCGCATACGCGGGCGGGTATGCTCCAGTTGGTGGAGGGGCTGATGCCGGAGACGAGCTGTAGCCGCTGCAGGCCACCAACAGCGCTGCGGTCGAAATTCCGAAAAGCCCGGCGAACGATGTTCCTACTATTCGTCGACGTTCATTCATCATGAAGTTCCTCCTCGGCCGCGCACGTGTGTGGGTCAACCATCGCGTAAATGCTCTTTGCGAGACGCCAGGATACGCTTGCCCGCACGATGGGAGCGAGATTGCGTTGAATTGCAGTCTGTCAGACGGCCCGTGAGCCGATCGGATGCACATGCAGGTCGACGAATGCAATCCTCAAGCGTCGCTGTTCCCCTCTCTTGCTTCTACTGTCGAACGAATTTTAATGAAAAGGCCGTCTTCTGGGCACAGCCCATCGGCGCAAAATGCCAAGAACGCACGTCGTTTTCGATGCACTTGGCCAGGGATGGGTCGTCGCCCGTGACCGACACGCCCTGCGAGCTCCCGTCAGGTCCAATCGTGAGCGCGACACTGACGCTCGCGGCGAGCTTGTCTCCCGCACTCCGCTCCCAGCACGTCCGGCGCATGGCTGGCTGGTGCAGACCGATAACTTGCTGCACCTGACCTTCCGACTGGCACTGGCTCGGAGGCGCCATCGACTCGCTCGCGTTGTCGGTCGGGATGGCCCCTAGCGATTGTGTTTGCGCCAAGTGTGTATCGATGGGGCGCGGCTGAGCCGTTGCCGTTGCGGTGACGGCGGCGACCGGTGTCGATCGCGGCGGCTGCTGGATTGCTGGCGGTCGACGGCGTGAGTCCGAGAGTGTCGAAGCGGACGGAGCATCGTCGGGCGTTCCTTCCGAGGGGGCCGCCGCAGATGGCGGCAAGGCCGCGACGGACGTGGCAGCGACGGAAGTATGGTTTGTCACGTCTGCGGACGGCTGAGCCGGGCGCGGCAAGAAGACGACGATCGCGGTGGTGATGCCGAATGCCGTCGCTGCCGCGACCATCGCGATAGCCAACCACGGGGTGCCATGGGAGAGCCGAGCTACGGGAACATTGGAAGTGCGCGAGGCAGCATCCGCTGGCGCAGATGTGGGGACCGCAACAGCTTTCGACGGAGAGACGATGGGGCGGCCGGTGGGCTGCTCCAGGACTTTGAACGGGTCTGAAACGACGGAAATCGGTCGCGGGTCAGCCGAATTCGACGCAGGCGTGGGAGCGATGATCGGCTCGGCTCGGCGCAGTCCGAGGTCGGTGACCGCGTGGACGGGCGGGCTGTCAGCGTTGGCCTGAACCGAGGATATCGGCGCATTCCCCTGGGGAAGCGGCACGTCGTGGTCGCGCGCTCGCGACGGCGAATTCCGTTCGGCCGACGACGGAACCTTCGCTCGAGGGGGCGGAACTGGGGGAATGAGAGAGCTTCGTCCAGCACGAGCGGCCTCCCGCACCGTCACGGCCAGTTCCGGAAATGTCTTCACAGGGCGCCATTCATCGAGCCCTTCCTGCCACACTAGCGAGTCTTCTGTGACCGAACCGAGAGCTGCTTTCCTTCGCACCTCGGCGACGAGAATGGGCCCGACGGGTACTCCGTTTATCGCGACGTACCACTCGTCCGCCGCGTGGAGTTCGGTCATATTGATCGGCGGTGGCGTACCCCCTTCCTTCCGCTCGACGGACGTTCGAAATGCACCCGCAAGGCTGCCTTCCGCGACGTCAGGTACGGGGGGATGCGCTCCTCGCTGTGAAGGCGAGGGCCTCGGTGGCGGAGTAGCCGGCGCTGGTGGCACCGCGTGAGGCGGGGGAGGGGCGAGCGGAGGTCCCGCGGGTTTCGTAGGACCGCGCTCGGCGGCTGCTTGAGGCAGCTTCGCGACATGGGCGAGGGCCGTGGTGGTGCTTGTTTCTGTGACCTCGGAGCGAACTTCGATGAGATGCCCGCATTTTCGGCATTTCATGCGAACCGTCCGTCCAGCGACCTTCTCGTCGGAGATCTGGTACTTGGCCTTGCACTTGTCGCAGAGAAACTTCACGTGGGGGCCTTGCAGCGTCTACGGTAGCAAAGCGGACGAAGGTTATGCGAGCACAAGGCGTGCGCTGCTGAACGTGCCGTCATAATTAGCATGCCCGGTCGGTTCGCGTGGCCATCCGAGATAGCTATTCCGCGCACGGCTGCTGCCTGCGCCTTTCGCCTGGCTCCACTTCGGGCTGCAATGCGTAAGTCACGTACCCCAGGACGCTCCCCGCGCGCTCCTCGCCCGAAGGCTCGCCTGACGAACCAGAAGTTTGCAGCCTGGCGCGGCATATGGGCTTCGAACGGTCGATCGCGGCTCCGGAGATCGTCAGATGAGCTTCATGAGGTGGTCTCGGATGGACGCTCGACTCGCGTCATCGGGCGCGCACGGCACCGAGCGTTCCCACATCTCGATCGCCTTGTTCTTGAATCCCGCTTTCTCATAGAGAACGGCCAAATTTCGGAGCGCCGCGAAGTGTTTGCGATTGAGCTCGATGGCTCGCTCCAATTCTTGGATTCCAGCATAAATCTGGCCCATTTTCCCGTAAAGGAGGGCGAGGTGAAAGTGAAGGCGGTAAGCTAGCGGATCGATTTCGGTGCCGTGTTTCAGATGTTTGACGGCATCCTCATATCGTCCGGCTTTGTAGGCCGCGATTCCGTCGCTAAGCGCCCGCTCGGCCTCGGACGACAATTGCTCGGTGTCTCGGACCGGAGCGGCGCCCGGCGAGTCGGCCTTGGCCAGCAAGCGAGTGACTGCAGCAGTCACGTCGGCAATGCGAAACGGCTTCTCGATGTATTCCTCGACTCCGTAGTTCTGCTTAAGGTCCTCCGCAATCCGCCATCCACGGTAGACGGCGCTCACCATAATGATGGGGATGTGCCCGTATTTTTCGCTCTTCTTGATTCGCCTCGCGATATCGAAGCCGTGGAGCTCAGGGAGCATGGCGTCCAATATGATGAGATCGGGTACGTGATCCTTAACAAGGCGCAGCGCGAGGAGCCCTCGATCGGCCTCGATGACGCGATGACCCGCGTCGATGAGGAGTCGGCGGAGCATCGTCCTGATCTCTTCCTCGTCGTCCACAACGAGAATAAGCTTCCCCCGCGTTCCAGCGCTGGCTTGATCGGCGATGGAGGCCGCGGCGAGGACCTCCGTCGGAAGGTTTGTGACGCTTGAGAGTTCCTCGTCGACCGTTCCGAATTCGCCCGTATTGACATCATAGGCCTGAGATAGACTCTCGATCGCTTCGTCGAGAACGACGACGGGAGGGCCCGGATCCGGGGCGCCCGACGGAACCGCGCGTCGCGGGAGAGGTGGCGGACCGGATAGGCGGGGCGCCTTCGAAGGCGAGACTAGAGGTTGGCTAAGGGGAAGGGAACGAGCCCCCGTCGCCGGGTTGTCCGCTGGAGCCCTCGACGTACGCACTTGTTTTGCTGTCGTCTGCAGCGAGGGTGTCGATGGGGCTGCAGTGGCCGGCGTGGATGGACTGAGTCCGAGCTGGCGAAGTGTGTCCTCGGGAACGCTTGAACCTAGGTAATGCCGCTCTCCGCGAACTTTGGCCGCATAGGCCGCGGCGATCGTTTCCTTGAGCGTTTTTGGGACCGCGATGTATGGGTAGACCTTCTTGCCCGTGACGAACTCGAGTTCGTCGATGACGGACTTGTCGCTCGGTATAGCCATCGCAAGGAAGATGCGATCACCGCGCACGAGGACGGGCAGAACGTGATGACTCTCCGCGACCTCACGCGAGACGACATCGAGGTGATCGAGCACGATCGCGATCTGCGTGAGATCGATGCCAGGAACGCCGCATTGTTCGGAGAGAGTTCGAAGTGTCTCGATCTCGTCCACGTTGCCCTCCACGCTAGCTGGAGCCGAAAGCGACCGTCGCATATTTGAATCAGGTTGAGAGACAGAGCGTTCTTCCGCCGTCGCATGCGCGTTCGGAACGAGCTTTCGATGCAAGGGGATCTTGGCGAGAGTCCGTTTGTCGTCGCTTGACATTGGAGTGCTTTGGTCTCGACATACAAGGCAGAGAATGCTCGGTCCCAAGCCTACGCTTGCGACGTGTTTCGTAGCTAGCGTGTTCGCCTTCGGGGAGTCGCATTCGGTTCTTCCGTGTCGTCTGGCGTGTGAAGCCCACCCGGTAAGGTTACGTAGGGCTGTCTCCCTTATCCCCATCGCTCATCGACCCCAGAAGGCTCTTGGCCCACGATGCGTATCGACCGCTCGAGATCGCGTCTCGCGCGGCGCGAGTGAGCTCGCCGTACCAGTGCAAATTGTGGATTGACAGAAGCCTAAGGCACAGAATCTCGCGTGCGATAAATAGATGGCGGAGGTAGGCGCGTGAATAGCCGCCTCGGCAGCATACGCACGTACACTGCTCGTCGATCGGTCGAGCATCCTGCCGCCATCGCGAGTTCTTGATCGTAATTCGGCCAAAGCGCGTGAACGCTTGGCCATTTCGAGCGTTTCGCGTCGGCATGACGCAGTCGAACATGTCGATGCCGGCGCCGATGGCCAGCACGAGATCCATGGGGGAGCCGACTCCCATCAGATATCGGGGCCGCTCTGGATCGAGGGCCGGGGCGACATGCACGAGTGCCTCGTGCATTCTTTCGATAGGTTCGCCGACGGAGAAGCCGCCGACGGCAAGTCCGTCGAACGGCAGCTCCCCGAGCTCACTCGCGTGGCGGATGCGCAGGTCGACAAAACATGCACCCTGAACAATTCCGAAGAGGGCTTGCCCCGCAGGCCGAGAGACACCGAGAGCTCGTTTTGCCCAACGTGTCGTCCGGGAGACCGCCGCCTCGACGACGGACCGAGCCGCAGCACCCTCGGGGCACACGTCGAGTTGCATCTGCACGTCGGCCCCGAGCAGCCCTTGAACCCTCACGGCGTCTTCTGGGGTCAGGCGGTGCGAAGAACCGTCCAGATGGGAGCGAAAAGAAAATCCCTCCTCGGCTTCTTCTACTTGGGCGCGGTCGGATCCGCGTGCAACGCCGCGTTCGCGGAGCGAGTAGGCTTGGAACCCTCCGGAGTCGGTCAACATCGCATGCGGCCAGCGCGACAGCGCGTGGAGTCCTCCGAGCAGGGAAACCGTGTCGGCACCCGGGCGGAGCATCAGGTGGTAGGTGTTTCCGAGGACGATGCGCGCGCCGGTCGCAGCGACTTCGTCGGGAGTAAGTGCCTTCACCGAACCCTGAGTTCCGACGGGCATGAACGTGGGAGTCTCTACGCGGGCGTGAGGCGTCTCGAACAACCCCCTACGTGCGCTCCCGTCTCGAGATACGACATTCCAGGAAAACCCCTCGGTAGTGGGCCTCACGACCGCTGTCTCCACAGAAACATCGCGTCCCCGTAAGAATAAAACCGATATCGCTCGCGCACCGCGCACGCGTACGCACCAAGAACGCGTTCGGTTCCTCCGAATGCGCACGCGAGGGAAAGCAGCGTCGATCGGGGAAGATGAAAGTTGGTGAGCAGCGCGTCGACGACGTGCCACGGATAGCCCGGTTGAATGAGCATCCGAGTCTCGCCTGATATCGGTTGAATGTACCCGAGTCGGTCTGGGTCGGCAGCGCTTTCCAGCGCACGCACGGTCGTGGTTCCGATAGCAACGACGGGTGCATTCGATCGGCGAGCCCTCGCGACCGCATCGACGGTCGACTGGGAAACGACGAACTGTTCGGCATGCATCCGATGCGAATCGAAGTCATCGACGCCGACCGGCTGAAACGTACCGAGGCCCACGTGCAGCGTGACGGAGGAAACCTCGCACCCTCGCACGGCGAGTTGCCCGAGGAGTGCGTGGGTCACGTGCAATCCCGCCGTAGGCGCTGCCACGGCACCGTCATGTCGCGCGTACACGGTCTGGTAGCGCGAGGCATCCTCAACATCGTCGTCACGCTTTATATACGGCGGAAGGGGTACATGGCCGCAGGCGTGAATTGCGGACATCACGGCCTCACCCGTGGGAGAGAAGACGGCCACTTCGAGCAGTCCGTCATCTTCCGCTCGACCGAGAAGCCGCACAACCAGACGGGGCAATTTTGTGCAATCGCCTCTGGCATGGACGAGTACGTCGGTGGGAAATCGAAGGGGGCGACTCGACTTGCCAAGGGCGCGCCACACGGCAGCGTCCGTCTGTTGACCGGGTGCGACCTCGATCGTTCGCGTACCGACGCATCGAACGAGCAGGACCTCGACTCGGCCCCCCGAGTCGCGTTTGTGGCCGAGAAGGCGCGCAGGAACGACTCGGGTATCGTTGACCACAACAAGGGCACCGGCTGGTATGACCTCCGCCAAGTCCGCGATTGTCCGATGTTCTTCGCCGTCGCCTTGTCGCGGGACAACCAATAATCGGGCTTGCTCCCTCTCTTCTGGAGGGTTTTGGGCGATGAGAGCCGATGGAAGTTCGTATTGGAACGCGTCAACGCGCATGGGATCGTCCGAGGGGCGGCGCTTACCGCGCCCTCGGCGCAACAGCAACCCAAACCGTAACCGTAATGTCGTGACCGATAGCAAACGTCCAAAGTCCGGGGAAACCGATGGCTATGCTGTCCACACGATTCCCAGGCGTGTCATCTTGCGCCAAAGAGTAGTCGGGGAGATCCCCAATAGCTCTGCAGCGCGCTCGCGGCTGCCGGCGCTCTCCCGGAGGGCAGCGTCGATGGCAGCCCGCTCTGCCGAATCAACGACCTCCGACAGAACACGACCCAGGCCTTGGGACACCCCTGCGGGCGATCGGGCCGACGTCGGAGGCAAGAGATCGTCGGTCGTGATGACGCCATTTTGCACCAGGGCAACTGCCTGTTCAATCATGTGCTCGAGCTCACGAATATTTCCGGGAAAATCATGGCGCCCGAGCGCATCGATGGCCGTATCGTGAATGCGCGGACGTACGCCCATCTTCTTCGAAAATTTTTCGAGAAAATGGTTTATCAATTCTGGGATGTCGTCCCGTCTTTCACGCAGTGGTGGAAGCTGGAATCGGGCGACATTCAAGCGGTAATATAGGTCCTGGCGAAAGCGCCGTTCCGCGACGGATGTCAAAAGGTCCTGATTGGTTGCGGCGATAATCCGGACGTTCACTTGGATCGGCTTGTTCTCGCCTACGCGACGAACTTCGTTTTCCTGTATCGCTCGCAGCAGTTTCGCTTGGAATGTGATGGGCGTTTCGGCGATTTCATCAAAGAAGAATGTGCCGCCGTCGGCTTCCTCGAACAATCCCTTTCGCGCGCTCACCGCGCCGGTGAACGACCCTTTCGCATGCCCGAATAACTCGCTTTCCAGAAGCGTCTCCGTGATCGCCGCACAGTTGACGGGGACGAATGGTCGCCCGGCGCGCTTGCTGTTGGCATGAATCGCCTTCGCGACGAGCTCTTTGCCTGTTCCGCTTTCCCCCGTGATGAGAACGATGGCGTCCGTTGGCGCGATGCGAACAATTCGGCCAAGAACCTCGCGGATTGCTCCCGAGCGTCCGATGATGTTTTCGAAGCGGTAGCGATCCTTGAACTCGCTTGCGAGGAAGGTCACTTCTCCAGCGAGCCGACGATTGTCGAGCGCCTTGACGACCTTGACCAGAAGTTCCTGCTCGGTGAACGGCTTCTGAATGTAATCGAATGCGCCGAGGCGCATCGCTTCAACAGCGCTTTCGATCGTCCCGTAGGCCGTCATCACGATCACTTCAGTGAGCGGATGGGCCTCCTTCGTGCTGCGAAGGACGTCAATCCCTCCCTTCTGTCCCAATCGCAGATCGGTGAGAACGACGTCGTATGCCCCGGTCGCCCCCAGCTCCGATCCTTGTGTGCCGTCGGCTGCTTCATCCGCTTCGTACCCCGCTCCGCGCAACATCATCGCGAGCGTCGTGCGCATGTTGCGCTGGTCGTCGACGATCAAGACTTTCGCCATGAGCGATCCGCCCCTTTTCCTTGCTACCCCCGGATGAGGGAAGGCATGGCGTACGACGCGGGACGACAGGCAGAGTCCCGCGTCGCACGCCGTGAAATGATTTCAAAAGGCGATGCCGAGAAAGAGACGCACGGTTTGTGCGGGTGAAAGCCCCGCATTGAAGTTGGGTGCTGTCACCTGGCCAGGGAGGTAGTTGAGACCACCCATCGGGAAGAAGACTCCATACTGCAACATGGTGAAAAATCCTCCGATTTTCCCAGGGTCATCGTTGAGTGAACCGTCCCGAGACTGGAAATAAACCTGCCCGTCGAGTTCGACCCCGAGATCCCGGTCGTGTCCCGGGGCTTGAATGAACTCGCTTGCGCGGCTCCAAATGACGGCGAGGCCGCCTCCGAGCTTCTCTCCGTTTGGATGACGGAAGAAGTCGTAGTCTACGCTCGGGCGAAAATAGTACGAACCTTGGACGCGCGATAAAATGTGTCGGTAAAAAATGAGGTCGATACGGTAGTCCGGATGAAACTGGAACGTGGAGATCGGTCCTGATCCATTCTGTTCTGTGCGGAGGCCAGACGTGGGAGCCGAGAGTGTCGTGGCCCATCGGTCCCCGCTCGCCCATCCAAATCCAAACCGGAGATCCAGCTTATCGTCCACCGCCTTGAACTCGGTCTGTGACGCGAGCCCCCATTCTTGAATGTTGACGGGGCTGTTCACATTGGTGGCAGAGATTGCCGTGCCACTCATCCAGCCAATGCTGCCTTGAATCGTCGCGAGCTCCGCTTCGACTCGGAGCTTTTGCCACAAGAGTTGCACCCAGGCATCGGGAATGAGTTCCCATGCCTGGCGAGGTTCGAGCCCCGACGAGCTGCTCGTGGATGCGTAGTTCGAGCTTCCGCTGCCTCCCGAAGAGTAGTTGATCGTGTTGGGGTTCGTTCCCGGAGCGCTGTCGAGATATTGGTTTCGGTACACAGTATAGAGCCCGGCGTTGAGAACGACGTCGCCTCGGGCAAGTTTCGCCCTCTGCAGCTCAGGACTTGTTCGGTGGGCAACAAACGCGGCCCATTCTCCGACATTGCAGAGATTGCACGTGTTATACGGTTGCCCGCCGTAGGCGTCGAGGGTACTTGCGGAAGTGGGTCCCGTTGCGACAAAGTCCCAAGCGCCGCCGAAATATAGGTCTAGCGGTTTGATGCCGCTGACGAACATGATGCGATCGAGCGTCGTCTGATAGTCGCTGTCAATCCCGTCCCCGCTGTTCTCGACCATCCCCAATCCCCAGTGCCCAGGCATGCGTCCGAATCGCAATTGCCCGACGGGAGTCTCGTATTCTCCCCATGCACGAGTGACGTTGATAGAGTTTGTCCAGCTATTGACTCCCGCGGTTTGTACGCCTTGGGTTGTCGTGAACATGCTGATCGGCGCGTAGGGGTTGGCGCCAGCGGATCGATAACCCGTGGAAGAGGATGTGGCCGTCGTGCTCGAAGACGGAGCCATCGAATACGCGTCTGAGGTCGACCCGAGCACGAGGTTGTCGAGCAGAGTGACCTGGGTGAGGATCCTCAGGTTGTCCGAAATATGAATCTCAGGGTTTAGCCGCAGGCGGAGGTTGGCGCCAGATTCAGTCTTGTCGTAGCAGGGCTGATTCGGGATCGAAGAGTTGCCGCAGATCGCGACGGACTGACCGGGGTTGCCGTTGGGTTGTCCGTAGCTGTTGTCGATGGGCTGCGGAAACAGGTACTGCGAATCGTTTCCTTGCGTCGTGCTGCTATTTCGCCCCAGAGAGAAGTTCTGGAAAAGCTCCGCGCGTGTGCGGAAGTAGCCGTGGATTTCGATGACTGGGCGGGCGCGGCCCCACCACGAGTCGCTGAACACCTCGTCCGGGTTTGGCGCGATCTCTCCGGCAGTCGGATGCCCGGCGGCCTGACCCGTGAGCACCTGCGGATCGGAGGACGTGCGGAGCGTATCTCCGGCCGACACGGGGTCGCGAGGAGGGATAGCCGCGGGGGTCTTGGTCGCGTCTGGAGCGGCCGTCTGCGATGCGTCAGGCGTCCCGCGGTTAGACTGCACCGCCAACGAGGGAGGCGCAGGCCCTGCTGCGCTCGCCTGATCATCAGCACGGGCGGATAGCGGAAGAAGGGCAGACGCGCAGAGCGCGATCGAAACCGACGAGATGGGACGGTGGCGCCAGGGCATAGGTCCGGCGGTTTGTATCACCTCCTCGGGGCAGCATACGAGCGCGTTTCCCAGTGTGGCATTCGATTGATGTCGTCAGCTGCGCTCGGCCTCGTCTTGAAGCGTCTCCAGAAACGCTTCAATCTCGCTCCGCAGCGCGAGAAGCTCTTCTTTTATGGCCGAAGTTACCGAGCGTGCGCTCGGAAGCGGCGCCGATCGAGCGATTTTCTCCGCATCGGAAGAAAGCTGCCTGCGGGCGCCAGCGATCGTGTACCCCTTGTCGTGGAGTAGTCCGCGGACGCGAAGAAGGGTCTCCACGTCCCGCCGGGCATACACCCGGTGGCCTTTGGAGCTCTTCGTTGGCCGGACATTTCGAAACTCGCCTTCCCAGTAACGAAGGACATGCGGCTTCACGCCGACGATCGCAGCAACCTCGCCGATTCGGTAATACGGCTTCGACAGCCCACCAGAAGGTTCTCCCTGGCCTGCCGGGCAAATTGGAGCATCCGGCGGCCTCTCAGCCGCTACACCTTGAGTGCGTACCCGCTGTTCAAGATCTCCAGCACCGCCCCCTTTACGACTCTCGTGGGCCACTTTTTCAGCGCCATCTATTGTGGCCATGGTTCACGAACCGGACACTTATCGCGTTCTCGTCGCCGACTTGTCACCGTCCGCACCTCTCGCCTCAGCCGACCGGTCGCTGGAGTCAACGAGCGGATTTAGCGTTTGCTTCAAGATCTGGCTCGCCTTGAACGTCAGCACGCGCCGTTCGCTGATCCGAATCGGTTGCCCAGTCTGCGGGTTTCGCCCTGGCCGATGGCGTTTGTCACGCAGAACAAAATTGCCGAACCCGCTGATCTTGATCTTCTCGCCCCGCCCGAGAGTCTCCTTCATCATCGAGAACACAAGGTCGACGAGTTCAGCGGATTCCTTGCGAGAAAACCCGCCGACCCGGCTGTAAAGTGCTTGGACGATCTCCGCCTTGGTCATGATCGCCTTGCTTCTCCACAAGAACGGCCACGGGTCAATGTATGCCCGTTCGCCGTACAACGCTACCACATCATCGGCGGCTCGCAGCTCACGGAAGCTCCGCGTTGAAAAAACCTGCGAGTCCGAGCATGAAGAAAGCATGTGCGGGGGTGGTCGATTGGCCGGGGCCCTGTTGAAACGTTCCGAGCCCAAGGCTCGCTTCCGGAAGCAGTCGCAGTTTTCGCCCCGCGGGGATCCAGAGACCGCCGCCCAGAGTGAGCTCGGGGCCTGAGTCGGTTTCGTCAATGACCCCCAAGCTCTTGTGCGCGCGGTCAGGCGTTACATCAAGCGTGTACCACCTGCACCCGATGCCGACCTCGCCAAAGAAGCTTACCCGATCTGGGTCTTGAATAAAGCCAATGACGAGCTCGACCAGCGACGTGTTCGACGTGGCGCTCACGTAGTTGGCGTCATAGTTCTGAACGTGTGGCCCTGAATTGAGAAATGCGTGTTCGACCAGCGCTCCGACGTACAGACGACGTGCAAAGCGGTATCCGAAATCCAACCCCACATCCGCTCCACCGGACGAAACATTGCTCACGTCCGACGAACCATTGAATACTTTAGCGGTCGGAATGTATCCGGCGGGGATCGTGGCGCCGAGATGCACGCCTAGCAGCACCGATCGGTTCGACCGCGGGGAGTCTTGCGGGGGCGAAGGAGTGGGCGGAGTAATTGGCGAAGGAGAAGACGGCACGCGCTGGGAGCTCGCGGCGGGACCAGGCGCTGCAGAGGTCCGTCCGTCGCCCACGGATGGACTTGCGGTTGCCGCTGTCAATAGCGCGATACGGAGAGTATTCTCATCGTGTTCGCGCAGCGTCGCGGTGGCGTTCGAGGGGAGATACCCAGGAGCGGATACATCGATTCGATGCTGCCCCGGATCGAGTGGAATCTGTTCACCAATCAGCGCGGAGCTTACAGGTTGACTGTCTATTCGAAGTGTTGCGCCAGCCACGTTCGCCGGTTCGGGCGAAATGCGAAGCTTCGGAATCCTGGGTTCGACCTGACCGAGCTCCCCCTTCGCTTGTTCTAGCGCCGCGCGAAACACCGCAGGAGCGTCCGGCGGAAGCGGAGCTCGAAGCAGGGACCGATAGGACTCAGCCGAGGCCACAAGTCGTCCCAAGGCCGCCTGACACTCGGCGATCCGGAGCACGTTCGTCGGGGCAGCATACGCGTGCTCGGCCCGTTCGAACTTGTCGAGCGCCTCTTCGACCTTTCCAGCCCGCTGGAGTTCGTCGCCTTCCCTAAAAAGTTGGCGGGCCGCGGCACGCTCTGAGTCCGCGACCTGGGCTGTGGCTGGCCACGTCCAGGTTTGCACCGCAAGGAACAGCGCCAGGATGATGGCTAAGAGCGAAGTAAAGTTGCGGGTGATCATAGGTCCGGGTGGTGGAGATCAATATCCAGGGTCGGAGGACGGTCGCGCTTGGCGCGGACTGGCCGTCCGGAGTGCTGGGGTCAGCGCGGGAGGTGGCAGTCGCGGAAGGAGGGGCGCTGCGGGCTGGGCGGCGGCCGCGGGCGAAACCGAAGGGATGGAGCGATTGGACGGCTTTGGAGCCGAGGGTGAAACCGAGTGGCCGGCGCTCTCGACCGCACGAGGAGGCAATTCGTTTCCCTCGACCTCGAGAGGCGCCAACGTGGACGGCACTTCCGTGCTCGGCTGGGGAACCGTTGCCAAGGCCGGTCTCTCGTCCTTCAGTTCAACTCTCGCGACGTGCCGCATCTTCGAAAAAGCGAAGGCTGCTGTTGCTCCACAAATGAGCGCGACGACCGAGATGGCGACGGCAACTCTGCGGCGCTCCTTGCCGGCGTGTCGGGATGTCGCGAGCGCACCGGGTGTCGTGTGGGACCCGGACGTTCCAAGGATTGCGGGCTTGCTGTGGACGGCACTCGGATCATCGGTACGCGCAAAGGGACCCGAATTCGGAGATCCCCCGATCGCACGGGTGAGCGAATCGGCCAGATCAGTAGCTGACTCAAAACGCCGCAGTGGATCTCTATCGAGTGCACGTACGAACCACGCGTCGAACTCCGCGGGCAAGTCCGCCACCTTCTCGGATGGGAGAGGCGGATTCGAAGTGCAGATCTTGACGAGCAGGTCTCCGACGCTCTCGCCTTCGAATGGCAAACATCCCGTCACGCATTCATAGGCGATGACTCCGAGCGACCAAAGATCCGTGCGCCAGTCGGTACTTCGAAGGCCCCGAGCTTGCTCGGGCGACATATAATAAGGAGTTCCGAGCACCGCACCGGTCTTCGTCCCCGACGTGATACGAGCGTCGCCCTCATGTGGCGTGAACTTGGCAACTCCGAAGTCGAGCACCTTCGCGATCTCCTCGTCCTCGTCAGGCGAGCGAACGAGAAAAACATTATCTGGCTTGAGATCACGGTGGATGATCCCGCCGTCATGAGCGCGCTGCAGCGCTCGGCAAATCTGGCCGACAATTTTTGCGGTCTGATCGAGGGTCAGGCGCCCTATGCGAGCGATTCTCTTGTCCAAAGTCTCGCCGACGAGAAGCTCCATGACCATGTACGCGTGGCCATCATCGGTCACACCATGGTCAAGGATCTGAACTGCGTGTCGGCTCTGGATTCGAGCGGCGGCCTTGGCTTCGTGAACAAAACGAGCCTGAGCTTCCTTGCTGGCCGCGTGGTCGGCATCGATGAACTTGATCGCCACTCGGCTGCCCAGGCTCGTGTGTCGGCCCTCCCAGACCGAACCCATGCCGCCGCGACCGATCATGGACACGATCTCGTACTTGCCCGCGACGAGACCGCGGACCGGCGGACGCTCAGAAATATCGTTCACGCTAAGGAACCTCAAAAACTCTACATTAGACGGGTCTCGGATGCGCAGCTAACAACCATCGTGTGGCTCGAATGACCAAGACTGGGGTGGGTGGGACAATCGGCGCCATTTTACCTGAACGAGGCGCCGACGATGTTCTCTATGTCATCGACGTCTCGGGATACGTGTTTCGTGCCTACTACGCCCTACCTCCGCTCTCGAATTCGAGCGGTGAGCCGACGCACGCGGTCTTGGGCACGCTTTCGATGATTGAAAAGGTCATCGATGACCGGCGGCCCCAATGGTTTGCGATCGCGCTCGACTCCCCGGGACCATCGTTTCGCCGAGCTCTCGACGTTCGATACAAGGCGACGCGGCCGCCTGCCCCGCCAGGGCTCTCGCAACAGATGGCACGTGTGGAGCAAATACTTCGGGCGTGGGGCGTGGCATGCTTCCGTCAGGACGGACTCGAAGCGGACGACATGATCGCTACGGTCACTGCCCGAGCCGTTGAGGAGGGTTGGAGGGTCGTTGTCGTCAGTGCGGACAAGGACTTGATGCAGCTCGTTCGCGACAACGACGACCGCGTCCTTGTCTGGGATTCGATGCGTGACCGGGTGTTCGGGCCCCGGGAAGTGGTCGGCAAATTTGGGGTTCCACCGAGCCGTCTTGGAGATTGGCTCGCGCTCACCGGGGATTCGAGCGACAACATTCCTGGCGTCGCAGGAGTCGGCCCGAAGACAGCCTCCGAGCTACTGCGAAGGTTCGACTCTTTGGACGCCCTCTATGCGTCGCTCGACCAAGTCGAACGGTCGAAACTCCGCGAGAGACTATTGGCGCACGTAGAGGACGCGCGCCTTTCCCGCAAACTTGTCACCCTGGACGCGACCGCCGCGATCGAGTGGAGCCAGCAGTCCCTTAAATGGCGCGGAGTGAGTGGCGACAAGAGTGAACTTCGCCGCCTCTACGCGCAGCTCGAGCTGCATCGGCAGGTGGCAGCGCTCGACGCGGAGGATTCTGGTGCCGCGAAAGGCGACGCGCCTCGGACGGAGAAGGACGCTCTCCGGATAGACGTCAGTACGCGGTGTGTGTTCGACGAACAAGAGCTGGTGGCGTTCGCCGCCCGAGCGCGGGCCAAAGGAAAGGTTGGAATATCGGTCGAGACAACGCGGGAGGGACGGGTCGGCGCACGGATTGTCGGAATCAGCCTCGCCGTTGATTCCAATGAGGTCATCTACGTTCCGCTAGGCCATAGCTATCTCGGCTGTCCGCAGCTCCTCTCGTGGGAACACGCGAAGCCCCTTGTCGCTGCTCTTTGTTCGGATCGCTCGATCACGAAGGTAGGCCACGATCTCAAGCAAGCATGCGTGACCCTGGCGCTCGCGGGGGTGTCGACGATGGGCCCCGTGTTCGACACGCTTATTGCCGGGTATTTGCTCGATCCGGAAGCGGATAACGGTCTCGCTGACCTCGCGCGGAGAGAGCTTGGAGGAGGCGGAGGTCCTTTCTGCGACGAGATCCCGGCGAACAGGTCGGTAATGCGTTTCGATGAGGTTGAGGTTGTGAAGGCCGCTTCGCTCGCGGGACCTCGGGCCGCGCTTGCGCTCTCGATAGAGCAGCGACTTGCGCCTAGACTGGCATCCGAGGGTCTCGAAGCTCTCTTTCGCGACGTGGAAATGCCCCTCGTGGGCGTTCTCGGCGACATGGAACGACGAGGCGTTCTCGTGGATGTGCCTGCGCTCGGTGAGCTCAGTCGCTACGCTCATGACAAGCTCGTCGAGATCGATGCCGAATGCCGAAAACTCGCGGGCCGAGACTTTTCGCTGCGTTCTCGAGATCAAGTCGAAGGGCTTCTCTTCGATGAACTCAAACTTCCCGTCGTTAAACGCACGCCCAAAGGCGGCCGTTCGACCGACGCCGACGTACTCGAGACTCTCGCTCCGCTCCACCCCATTGTGGATCTCATTCTTCAGTTCCGAGAACTCGACAAGCTCAAAGGCACGTATCTCGATGCTTTGCCGCGTTTTGTGGATCGGTCGACCGGTCGCATACACACCCGCTTCGATCAGGCCGTTGCCGCAACTGGGAGATTATCGTCGAGTGACCCCAATCTTCAGAATATCCCCGTCCGAACGGAGTTTGGACGTCGGATACGCGGAGCGTTCGTCGCGCCAGCCGGTCACGTGATTCTAAGCGCGGACTACTCGCAAATCGAACTGCGCATCCTCGCGCATCTAGCGCAGGACTCGGAGCTCCTCGACGCGTTTCGTTCGGGAGGGGATATACATACCCGCACCGCGTCGCTGATATTTGGCAAGCCTCTCGCTGACGTTTCTGCTGACGAGCGCCGTGCCGCGAAGACGATCAACTTCGGCGTTCTCTATGGCATGGGGGACTCCGCGCTCGCCAAGCAACTTCGAATCCCTCGAGAGCAGGCCGCCCGTTTCATTTCGACCTATTTCGAACGATATTCGGGTGTCGCCCAGTTCATGACGCGGACTGTGGAATCCGCGCGACAGGGGGAGTCGGTTCGGTCCCTTCTCGGTCGCCGGCGGTTTCTGCCGAATCTTCGGTCGTCCAATCGGGGTCTGCGTGCGGAGGCCGAACGTGTGGCTCGAAACACGCCGATTCAGGGCACCGCCGCCGATATACTGAAGCTCGCGATGGTGGCGTTCGCGGACGAAAGCAACCACAATACGGCGCGCCTCGTCCTGACCGTGCACGACGAACTCGTCTTCGAAGTGCCGGAGGCGACTGCCCGCGAGACAGGCGAGTGGATTCGCGAGCGGATGTCTTCCGTCCTTGCTCTCGACGTTCCGTTGGTCGTCGACGTTGGAATCGGAACGAACTGGGCGGCCGCCCATTAGTCTCGACGGGCGGAGCTTCGCACGGTCTGCGGTCGGATGAATGGGGTATCCGGAAGGGATCGCTCGGGGGCAGAAGCGGTCCGGAACCGATGGTCTTGGTCCGCTCCCCAGCAGCTGATCCAGAGTCGTCCGGTGCCTGTCCGGAAGGTCGGGATGTTTCGTCCGTACGGTAAGAAACGAGACGGGCCGAGGCGCGGGGCGTTGTGGTAGAGAAGCCACCATGACGCAAACGCAGCATCCAAGCGGCGCCAAGGCTCTCATCCAAGGTCTGGAGCGGGAGGGAGTCACGCACATTTTCGGTCTTCCCGGCGGAGCCGCGATTCCCATCTTCGACGCTCTCGTCGAATCACCGATCAAGCTTGTACTCGTCCGCCATGAGCAAGGGGCAACCCACATGGCCGACGGTTACGCGAGAGCGAGCGGACGCCCTGGCGTCGTCGTTGCGACGTCAGGCCCGGGAGCCACGAACACGGTATCGGGACTCCTCACCGCGCATATGGATTCCGTGCCCATCGTGGTGTTGACCGGTCAGGTGATCGTCGGCGCGCTCGGAACGGATGGCTTTCAAGAGGCCGATGTCACGGGAATCACCTATCCCGTCGTCAAGCATAGCTATCTCGTGAAGGATACGAACGACATTCCCCGAGTGGTACGAGAAGCATTCCATATCGCGACGACGGGTCGTCCGGGGCCAGTGTTGATCGATCTTCCCAAGGATATCGCATCGAAACCCTGCACATCCCAGATTCCAGAAACCTTGAATCTGCCGGGATATGTTCTCATCGGTCCGCCGGATCCCAAGAAGATCAAAGCGGCCGCTGACCTCATCATGGCGTCGCGCCGCCCCGTGTTTTATGTAGGTCACGGAGCAGTCATTTCCGGAGCGGGCGAAGCCATTCGGGCTCTCGCCGAGAAGCTCCAAGCTCCGGTCGTCAACACGCTGCTTGGCAAGGGCGCGGTCGATGAGACACACCCTCTGCACCTTGGCATGCTTGGAATGCATGGGACAGCCTACGCAAATTCGGCTGTGATGAATTGCGACCTTATTGTTTCGATTGGGGCGCGCTGGGACGACCGGATCACTGGGAAGGTGGACGAGTTCTGTTCGAATGCCAAAAAGATCCACATCGACGTGGATGTCGCTGAGTTCGACAAGGTGATTCGCACGGACGTCTGTGTGCTCGGGGATGCGCGGGCTGTGGTCGAAGGCTTGTTGCCGCTCGTGGGGCGGCTCGATACGAAGGACTGGCTGGCGCAGTGTGCGTCATGGCGAGAGAAGTATCCGCTCACGTATTCAAACGACAAGGGGCTTGCATCGCAATATGTGCTCGACAGACTCAATCATCTGACGCGCGGCGAAGCAATCATCACGACGGATGTCGGCCAGCACCAGATGTGGGCGGCTCAGTTCTGTTTGACCAAACACAATCGCCGATGGATCTCCTCAGGTGGCGCGGGGACCATGGGTTATGGCCTTCCCTCGGCGATTGGAGCGCAACTCGCCTGCCCCGACCGAGCTGTGTGGGCGGTCGTCGGCGATGGCGGCTTCCAGATGACGCTTTGCGAGCTCGCGACCGCGGCGAACCTAAAGCTTCCGATCAAAGTGCTCATTATCAATAACCACTACCTGGGCATGGTCAGGCAGTGGCAGGAGCTGTTTTTCGACAACCGCTATTCAGGTGTCGACCTTGAGGGAAATCCAGATTTCGTCAAGCTGGCGGAGGCTTACGGGATTCGAGGACTGCGAATCAACTCGGTCGCTGACGTGGACCGCGTGCTCGAAGAGGCGGCCGGAATTCATGATGGACCTTGCGTGATCGACGCGGAAGTCGCCAAAGAAGGCAATGTGTATCCGATGATTCCCGCGGGTGCACCGCTATCGAGGATGCTCATCGGCCCACCGACCGTCAAGCTGGAAAAACCAACGGGAAGCACCTGAGCCATGAAAGATTCTCATACGATTTCTCTTCTAGTAGCGGATAAACCTGGCGTTCTTGTGCGCATTGCGCTCACGTTCGCGCGCCGCGGGTTCAATATTGATGGTCTGGTCGTTAGCCGTATTCCGGGAAGCGATCTATCGAGAATGACACTGACTTCGTCTGGCGATCCGACGAGGTTGGAACAGATCGTTCGACAGTTGTCCAAACTGATCGACGTCGTTCGCGTGATCGACCATACGGGGGATTCCTCGATTCAGCTGGAGACCGGGCTTGTAAAGATCTCCCTCGATGAGAGTAATCGCGAGACCATATTTGCGACAATTCGAGAATACCGTGCCGAGGTCATGGACGAAAGCGTCGGGGCGCTCATCCTGAGCATTCATGGATCCACGGAACGTGTTCATTCATTCGTCCAGGCCATACCTCAGAGTGCGGTTCGCGAGGTCGTGTTCTCGGGGAAGCTGCTAGTTGCCCGAGGAACCGAGCCTACGTAGAAGGCCGGCGTCTTTCGGTCGCTCCCTTCGCGGATCCCGGCGTCGATCGTGCTCGTCTACGGGAAGTAGGCTCCGCGCGCTCGGCGCCGGCCTCGCTTGGGTTCGACCGAAATACGCCGACCTTCTTCCTTATTCGTCTCTCTATTCGCTTTGGGACAGGCAGTCTGCTTCCTTGGGTGTGTCTCTGGCCTGTTTATCTCGTGATCTGGGTGACCGGGTGAGGCTTGCGGTCAGGATGGCTCTACGCTCTCGGCGAAGCCCTTCAATTCGTCGCTGACCTTTCGCAGGTACTGCTGTTTGACGTGAAATGGCAAAAAGGCGCTCTTGACTCCACTCAGTATGATCTGTTCGAGGTCGGAATACGTAAAACCCATGTGGGTATGGCAAAGCAAGAGCTCCTTGCTCATGGTCGTGTCCGTCATGAGCCGGTTGTCGGTATTGACCGTCACTCGGAGACCGAGGCTCTTGTAAAGCTTGAGGGGGTGGTTGGCGAGATCCCGGATGGCGCCCGTCTGCACATTCGACGAGGGGCAACACTCGAGCGGAATCCGATGATCGTTTACGTAATGGAGTAGGTCACCGTTCTCGCGAAGGCGGCAGCCATGGCCAATTCGATGAGCCCCGCAGACATGAATGGCCTGCGCGATCGACTCCGGACCGTAGGCTTCGCCAGCGTGGATTGTCACGTTGATGTTATTGTCTCGCACAAGTTGGAACGCTGCCTTGTGATGCTTCGCGGGATGGTCGTACTCGGCGCCAGCGAGATCGAATCCCACCACGCCGCGGCCTTTGTACGCGACGGCGAGTTCGGCCATCTCGAGGGAGTGTTCGGGCGAGACATTTCTAATTCCGCATAGAATGACGTTCGATTCAATTCCATGAGCTTCGCGTGACTGACGTAATCCTTCGAGCACCGACTCGACGACGGTGGTCAGCTTGAGTCCCGCACGCGTATGGAGCATTGGCGCATAACGAACCTCCATGTATCGGACGTTCTCGCTTGCAGCGTCTTCTCCAAGTTCGTAGGCAATGCGACGAAGCGCTCCCTCGGTCTGTAGAACGGATAGCGTGATATCAAAGGCCTTCAAATAGTCGACAAGTGATTCGCACTTTTCTCCTAGTCGCATCGCCGAGCGAAGGCCCTCCGGCGTGGAAGCGGGAAGGGCAACACCTTGCTCCGTGGCCAGATCCAAGATCGTCGAGATCCGCAGTGATCCATCGAGATGCACGTGCAAATCGACCTTTGGGAGCTTTTCGATGAATTCGAGGGAGAGTTGATGCGTAACAGGCGCGACCATAGCTAAGAGTACCATGGGATTGGTTTCGTCCGACGCCGGCTCACGTGAGCCGTCTCAGACGGCCGGGCGGCATCCAGACGACATCGCAGAAGGGGAAATGTGGCCCCTTACCGTCCCTGCGTGGGTCGCCTACACTCTCACCATGAACGTTCGCGGCGCGGCTCTTGGTGCTCTTGTCGTTCTCTCCGTCGCATGCGCCGGACAGAAGGTCAGATCTCCATCATTCGAGTACGGTACCGATGGGTCCAGGCGCTCTGCGCCGCTCTTTCCATCGGATTGGCCATATGTCGAGGGAGCTGCCGCGCCGCGGTCGGCTCGAGCGATGGTCGTCACGGATTCTGCGATCGCGACCGGTGTCGGCCGCGCGGTTCTCGCGTCAGGCGGCAACGCGGTCGACGCTGCCGTCGCGACGGCATTTGCGCTGTCGGTCGTGTATCCCGCGGCGGGCAACCTCGGCGGGGGTGGCTTTCTCGTCGCTCGGGTACGTGGCCGCGCGTATGCGCTCGACTTTCGCGAGACCGCGCCCGCGGCAGCGACGCGAGATATGTTTACATCAGGGCCTGGGAATCGAACACGAGCGTCGCGCGACGGGGTGTTGGCGGTTGGGGTGCCCGGGTCCGTTGCTGGACTTCACGAAGCGTGGCGCGTTCTGGGTTCCAAGACGCTTTCGTGGAAGTCTCTTGTCGCGCCCGCGGTGCAGCTCGCGGAGGGCGGTTTCGAGGTCGACGCAGACTTCGCAAGATTCATCTCGATCGAAGCCGGCCGTCTCGGTCGGTACCCGGCCTCAGCCTCCCTGTTCCTTCCCAATGGCGCGCCACCGAAAGAGGGCACCACCTGGCGAAATCCCGACCTAGCCGGCGTCCTGCAAGCCATCGCCGACCAGGGTCCGGGGGCCTTCTACTCGGGCCCGCCAGCCGATGCCATCGTACGCTCGATGAAGGACGGTGGTGGACTCCTCACACGCGCAGATCTCGAGAGCTACGTGGCAAAATGGCGAGTCGCACTCGAATTCTCTTATCGTGGGCACACAATCGTCAGCATGCCTCCTCCATCGTCAGGCGGACTCACGATTGCGATGATCGCGGATCAGCTGTCGGGTTGGAATCTCGCCACAATGGCCTGGCATTCGGCTGCCCACGTCCACGTTGTTGCGGAAGCCATGCGTCGCGCTTATGTCGCGCGCAACGATAAGATTGGTGATCCGGATTTTGTGAACAACCCCATTTCGGAGCTCATGTCCGATGGCTGGGCGGCGAGGATGCGGGCTAGCATTCGCGAGGATCACGCATCTCCATCGGCAGACCTCGCGCCGGAACGAGCTCCCCGCGCGAGCGAAGGCGTCCATACGACCCATTTTGGAATTGTCGATTCGGATGGAAATGCAGTCGCGCTGACGACAACCTTGAACGAGTGGTTTGGTAGCGGAGTGACGGTCCCCGGTTCAGGATTCGTCTTGAACAACGAGATGGACGATTTCACGACGTCCAATGGCCAGCCCAATGTGTTCGGTCTCATTCAGGGAGCTGCTAACGAAATCGCTCCCGGCAAGCGGATGCTCTCGTCGATGGCTCCAACCATTGTGCTTGGGCCTGACGGTCTCGTCGAGTTCGTTCTCGGAGCCGCAGGTGGCTCTCGCATCCCGACGACAGTGTTCGAGGAGCTGTCGAATGCGGTCGATTTCGGAATGGACGTGGTCGATGCGGTGCGCGCTCCGAGGTTCCATCAGCAAGACTTCCCGGATTCCCTCCAGATCGAGGCGCGTTCGTTGCCTGAATTCGTTCGCCAGGCGTTAGAGCGCATGGGGCATGCGACGAAAGAAGTCGAGCACCTGGCCGACGCTCCGGCGCTTGGCCGAGACCGCGGCCTCTGGACGGGAGCGGCAGAGCCCCGTCGAAAAGGTTCGCTCGGTCTCGGGCTTTGAAGGTGCCATCACGCAGTAGTGAGCGCGCCGTTCCTGTCCCGTTCTGACTGATGACCAGCGTGTCGCCTAGACAGTGAGGTCGATCTGAAGACTCGAAGGCACACAGCGTTGCAAATGACTGCCGTCGCGAGTCCGGCAATCGCGTCGGATAGATAGTGATAGCGGTTGTAGACGACTGCAACGGTCAGACAGATTGTGGCGGGCAATATCGACCAAAAGGTTTTCTTTCCGAAACAGTGTCGCATCGACAGTATCCCAGCCCATGCCACAGCTACGTGTGAAGACGGGAAACACGTGCCCATTGGATCCCCGTGCTCCATGATGAACCCCTGCAACGGAGCGAACACATATCCGGTCAGATCCGGGCGGGCAAATGAGTGCTTGAGGGACAGAATGGGCCCCAGAACGGGAACCAACAAAAATCCTAGGTAGCAAGCGTAAAAGGTGAAAAGAATCGAAAACACATATCGTTCTAGAGCGACATCGCGATTCTGACCGAACAGGATCAACGGCGGAACGATGACGTATAAATAATATGAAAAATATGTAGCCATCATGAATTCGGTCATCGGGCGTGAAACGAACTGTTCCAGATACAAATTGGGGTAAACGCCGAACAGTCGACGTTCCCACGTGTTCATCCCGGCATCCAAGAAGTGTCCATGAAAAACGAGGACGTATTTCTCAATATTTTTGTAGAGAAACGGTAGGGCGAACAGCGAGTAGACGCGATGAAAGAACCGCAAAGCGCGACTGCCGGGCCATCGTCGACGGCTCAAGAGGATGGCCGCGATAGCGAGACCGTAGACCACGAAGAGCAACGGTGTGCGGTACCACTCGTCGATACGCTCGTGAAACGCGATCACAATCAGCGTGACCATGGAAAGATAGATGGCGTTCAAGACATCGACCGGCGAAACCTTCATGCTAGACCCTTGGCTCACAATCGAGCGCCGAGTCTACTATGGTCTCCCGCCGGGTGGACTACCGGAGCGGCATGCTGATGCGAAGAAAGTTCGGCAACCGGGTGCCCCTGCGAAAGGGATGCATCTCCGTTGAGCCGCGTAAGTATCCCTGACGAGATCGGACCGATACCCGCAACGAAACGCGAGCCGCCCAAGCCGTGAGGCGGCGATTCGGGCGGTGGCTCGATGAGACCGTGCAACGCAGGCTGGCGCAGCGGATAGGCCGCGAGCAGGCGAGAGCTTTTGACGGGGATCTTGGGTACGTACGGTGGAGGGGGAAACTCTCCAGATTTCCAGTCAGCGCAATCGACGAATCGACGGACCCGCTGCGAGCTCCAGCACCCCGCGACCGATTTCTGTGCCCTGCGAATCGGTGGCGACCACTCGAACCACGGACGGTTCGTCGCTAGAGACAGAGAAAATTCGGCTTGTAAATGTGGTTCCGCTGCGCTCCCAAGTCGCGGGTATCGGGTCGATTCCAAGCATTGTGACCAAGTGAACCGCAACGCCACTCGTGTCTATTCGACCCGACGGGTCGGAGACAATCGCTCGAATGTCGATTGGATCACCTGCGCGAGCTCGTCGGGGTGTGAGCGCGATATCGGCTCGCAGCGTACGGCGCGCCAGTGCGATTTGGGTATCGAGTCCCGCCTCGGTATCTCGCAAGTGTACGACGCGAATGGTCGCGTCACGTGGGGGCTCGAGCGACGACGCTGCTGGGGTCCACGCGAGCGGAGTGGGCGCTTCCCGAAGTGGGATGGGATCACCAGCGGTCTCAGAAGCCATTTCGATGCCAGTCGTCTCAAGTAGGCTCAGCGCAGAGCCTTCGGGAATCACGAACACGCCGTCGCTGCCGATGAAGGCCCCCTCCGGTAGCTGATATCGGATAGTTCGAAGTCGACGAACGGCCGACCATTCACCGGCGATGCCTTCCGGTCCGACTGCGCGGACACGGGCATAATAGGTTGCGCCCGGTGGGACGTCCTCAAAGACGTATTGGCAGCCCTTTGTAGTCTCGCGCCGCACAAGATCGCGCATCGTGGCGTCGCGCGCCACGGCGACACGGTAGGATGCCGTTCCGGGAACCGGAAGCCAAGCGAGGGCGGCGCGAGTACTGAGCCCTGACGCCATGGACAACTTCGTGCCGCTATCCGCAGTGTCCCACGTGGGAACACCGGGAATATGTCGTGACTTGTCGGGATCGAATCCCTTGTGCATCACCACGCCAGCGCCGTCGTATACCGCAAATCCGTGTCCGTTCGACCCGACGACAAGCGCTCCTTCGTAGATCGCCGCCGCGGTTCGAGTTCCATGAACGGCTACATGCGCCTTGCCGCGCCAATCGGTCAGCGTGCCTGCGAGAGTCGACACTAGAAAGGCGTGACGTCCTTTCTCTCCGGATGGCATTTTCACATCGATTTCTCCGTCACGCAGCAAGAGGTGCCACCCGTGAACGAATACGTGTGTTTCCGTCGCGAATCGACCGTCGGGCATCCAACTCGCCAGTGACCCGGGTTCCAGTGTGAGCTCGACTCCATCAGGAAGGGTCATTTCGAGGGGCTGATCATCTGGCGAACGAACGACTCCAGTCAACGGCGTGAGGGAGCTAGCCAGCGAGGGCGACGGAAGCGTGCATAGGGCCAAAAGCACTAGCGTGCGCACGCATTGGTGATGGTGAACCGCCATACTCTCTCTCTCAGAACGGATCGATTGATCGGCACGGATATAGGTATCGATGTAGGGAAGGACCGCAAACGACTCCACGCCTACCTGGGATTCGTGACGGCAGCGGGGCTGCGCTGGACGAACATGGCGAATAGCCATGCTCCGGCTCCCGCAGCAGCAAGCACAAATTGGTCACGACGACACGCGAGCTCCAAACCTGCCGTCACGGACGTCATTATGAAGACTCCGTTATTTACCGCATGAGCGACCATCCCAGGACGAATTCCTCCAAATCGCTCGGCAGTCCAACCGAGATAGATCCCCACGCACGCGGCAAGCAACCCCTGCACTGGATCTACGTGAACCGCTCCAAATAGTGAAGCCGAGGCAACGATGGCCGCGGCGCGACCCAGTCTCGCGACCAACATTCCCTGAAGAAGGCCCCGAAACAGGGCCTCTTCGGCAAGGGATGGGAGGATCGCAAGAGTCACCAGTGCCGCCGCGACATGTCGGAGGGAAGCCCGCGATAGCGTTCGCGCAATGTCGTGCATGGAGCTTCCGCGAGCGACACCCAACAATTCCGCTACCGATCCCAAGCTCAGAGCGAGTCCGACCGTTCCAACGACTGCACAGGCGAGTCCCAACACCGACGCACGAGAGGGTCCGAGCCTCATTCGCGCGGTCACATGTGTTCCTTGCATTCGCGCGGAGGCGAGTGCAGTCAGTCCGAGAGTTGCGGATGACACGAGTCCCCCACAGACTACGCCGATGTCCGACCGCGCGAATTCGAAACCAATGTAGCGAATTTGCTCTGAGTGGCCGTGTGCCATGACGAGCCCGGCACCGAAGACAAACGCCAAATTTGCAGCGAAAAGAAGAACGATTGCGGCGAAAAAGGTAGCGAGCACTCCCGCAAGTGGCAAAAGCTCGAACTGGCGGTCAGGGCCGACGGGCGTGGGCGTCACGATCGATTCCTATCCCTGCTATATGGCGGTGGTATGAAGCGAACGGAATTCGCTGGGCTCGGTGTCCGACTGGCTGGTGGCGCGGATGGCGATGGTGGTGGCCATGGGCCTCTCGTTGTCCTGATGCACGGCTATGGCGCGAGCGGCGACGATCTCGTACCACTATGGCAGGCCGTCGATGTTCCGCGCGGCACTCGATGGGCATTTCCCGAAGCCCCTCTCGTGCTCGACGTGGTTCCCGTGGAAGCGCGGGCTTGGTGGCCCATCGACATCGAAGAAGTCATGGCGGCCTCGGAAAGGGGAGGGTTTGACGAATACCTGCACCGGGTGCCGAATGGGCTCGAGCAAGCGAGGGAGCGCATGGTCGCATGTCTCTCCGATCTCGCAGCGCGATTGCGTCCCACGAAACTCGTCCTTGGTGGCTTCTCTCAGGGCGCTATTCTCTCGTGCGACATCGCGCTCCGGACGGGTTTTCCGCTCGATGGACTCGTCGTACTTTCGGGAACCGAGGTCGCAACGAGTCAGAACACTGCTGACCTCGTTGTCTCGCGAACGGAGCTCCCCGTATATCAGAGCCACGGAATCGCCGACGGGCTTCTGCCATTTGTTCAGGCCGAGAAGCTCAGGGATGCACTGATCGCTCACGGGATGCGTGTCACCTGGGTCCCGTTTCCTGGCCGCCATGAAATCTCGGACGATGTTCTCCGCGGCCTTGGGGTGTGGCTGCGCGAAGTGTTCGAAAGTCCGCGGTCATAGGTCTTCCGAGGGCGGAGCGGCCGTGTTTCGATGGCGTATATTTACGCCGTCCGGGCCCGATTCAAACCAGTGCGAAGATGCTCCACACTGCGTGCAGACGAAGCGGTACGCGCCCACAGAAGCGTCGACGGAAAGCGCAAGCGGAGCGTTGTCGAGGGCGCACGCTACGATCGAGCCAGCTCGAAAGTAGTCCCAGGCTCCCGATAGTTCTTCAAGAGCGCTCTCCGCGATCTTCGGAGCGTCAGATGGGTTGTCGCCGGTGGACATCGATGGATTCACTTTAGCGTTCCAGATCGGTCACGCCTAGGACCCTGACGTGGAACATCGGAAACCACTCCTTACCCAGGCACACTTCGGCGTGAGATCTGCTGCCTGGCCGCCTGGGCGACCGCGCCCGGCACGTTCTTGCTCTTCGCGATCGCTTTGAGTTCGTGTTCCCTCAAATGAGGGATGAGTTTCGCCGCGAATACGAACGGCGTGCGAGGGTTCTGCACAAGATTGACCTTGACCTGGTGTGAGCGAGTCCATTCCCGGTCGAGCGCGATGGTCCGAAGAACTTCCTCGCACACGCTCCGACTGGCGGCGATGCGCACAATCTCGTTCTCCTGGATCGCAGGGCTTCTCACCGCAGCTTCCGCGACGAGTCGATTGGTATCCCGAACGAGTATGAGGCGTTCCGTGGCGGTGCCGAGCATCGCTCGCCGAATTCTCTGCGACACAGTCATCGCTGACAGGCGCCAATGAAGCGGCAGAAACTTTTCCTCCACGACTTCATCGCCACTGGTCGCGTCGATTCGATGTGTGTCTTCGACGCTGGGATCGCACAGCAATCGACTTGCCGTAGCTTCGGTATCCTTGAAATGAACGTCGTCAGGGGTCGGTTCGACGCTGGATTCCACAACGAGTTCCAGTGCAATCGCCGCGGCGGCCTGTTTGTATGCAGGAATTCCATGGAGTTCGATACGGCTCCGTACCGCGAGCTCGAGAATCCGGTCCGCCGTAGACATCCTCGTGGCCTTGTTCATATAAAGTTTTTCGATGATGGCGGGGTGTGCGAGCATGCGCTGTTCATTGGTCGCCACAAGTTCGGCCACATCCTCGCTCGCAAGTTCGGCCATGCACTCGACGGTCTCGAGCGGAAGTTCTGCGAGCATCAGAAGCTTTTCCGCGATCGACGCGTTCGTGCTGTAGGACGGTGCAATTGCGGCTAGGACTCCAGCGGGCAGAGTCTCGGCGAGGGCACCATAAAGAAATTGCGACGCGAGGCTCGAGAGCTTCGTCCGAGCCGCGTTTGCGATATCTGCGTCGCTGGAGCGACTATGTAGGACCATGACGGTCAGCGCTTCGCCCGGACGGAGGCCGGGTGCGATGCCTTTAGCCGCCATCTGACGCAAGGGCGCTGGCGTCGTGGGGTCGAGAAGCTTGCGCGCAAGAGCCGAAAGCTGAGAAATATTAATCGCTAGGTCTTCGGTCAATGGAAAGCCGCCTCCTGGCGCCTCTGGCGACGTAGCTCGTAACACTCTATCGTGAAGCACCGGAAAGGCCGACACATGGGCGTTTTTGATTTTGTCCGAAATGGCGTGCGCGAAATGATGGTCGCGCGACCTGACGATCGCAAGCACCTCATCGTCTACAAACATCCCGATCAGAACATCCCGATGTACTCGCAGCTCACCGTGGACAGCGATGAGTGCGCGGTATTTTTTCGGGATGGGCGTGTCGTTGGCGTCATCGCGCCGGGACGGGTGACTCTGGAGTCCCAGAACATTCCGTTCTTGAACTCGATCGTCACGCAATACACGGGGGGCCAAGTGTTCGTGACGGAGATATTTTTCGTGACGATGGCCCCCGTGCGGGGCGTGCCTTTCGGCGGACCTGTGGGCGACATGATCGACCCGCTGACGGGCGAGCAGGTTCAGCCCCGTATCTTCGGCGAAATGAGTGTCGTCGTTGTTGATCCGGTCCGGTTCATCGTTGCGTATGCCGGACAGGCCGCTGCGGGAGACAATGATCAAGTCCTCTCGTGGATCAAAGGCCTATTCATGAACGGGGTGAAGACGACGCTCGGGGAGCTCTGCGAGAACGAAGGAAAGAGTCTTCTGCATGCGGTATCCCTGACGACAAAGCTGGCCGCTGCGTTTGTCGCTCATGCGCCGGACTTGAACGACATCGGCATACGAGTTCTTCAAGCGGGATCCTTCAATCTCAATTTCAGTGATGCGGATAGACAGCGTCTCGTAGATGCAAATTCGGAGATTGCGAAGGCCGAGCGAAGCGTGCGCATCAAACAAATTGGAGTTGCAAGTGCGGTCGCCGATGCGCAAGCGCGGCAGATCGGTCTCGACCAGCAGTTTGCTCAGGAATCTCGGTACGTCAAAGATCTGGCTGGAAGCTACCAAGCCTACGCCGCAGGTCGAGCGGTCATTGGCGCGGGGGAGGGTATGGCGGCGCACGGTGTAGGTGATGGCGTGGCTGGGTTGGGAGCCCAGGTAGCCGTCGGAATGGGCATTGGAAACGTCATGGCGGGCGGCATGGCGATCGGGGGGTCGCCTTCAGCTGCGGCGGCCGCCGCGCCACCCATCGCGCGTCCGATGAACTGCCCGAAGTGTGGTGCGAAACAGCTCGGTGGGAAGTTCTGTTCCGAGTGCGGGGCGGCCCTTCCTCCCCCAGTTCGATACTGCTCTGGATGTGGAGGCGAGCTTCCTGGGACTGCCAAGTTCTGTTCCAGCTGCGGGGCTGCAGCCGCACCCCCGGGTGCGCCCTGATGGCGCTTGTTCTTTCTTGAATCTCGCTCGCCTTCCGTACGTTCGGGAGTATCCCATTCCATGGATGTGCGAGTACTCTCGTGTATCGTTGCTGCCGTGCGTTTGCGTCGTCCAATCCGCTTCGCTTCTGGCGGAGTTGCGTTGGCTTTGCGGTTTGTCGAAATTCGCTTGAGGCGAAACCTTGGCTAAGCAGAAACTGCTCCTCGTCGATTCGGACACGCGCAGCGTTTGCGTGCTCGACGTAAGTCTAAGGAAGGCGGGATATAGTGTCACGACGGCAACCGATGGCATCGACGCTCTAAAAAAGATTGAGACTCTCGCCCCCGATCTTGTGATCAGCGATACGCGCCTCCTGAAACTTGATGGATATGGTCTTGTACGTACGCTCAAAGAGCGGCCCGATACAGCCATGATTCCTGTCATGTTTCTGACGAGCCAAAAGTCGACGGAAGACAAGATTAGATGTCTCGAACTCGGCGTCGACGATTACCTCACGAAGCCAATCTTCGTTCGCGAACTCTTGGCGCGGGTGCATATTGTTCTGGCTCGCCGGGCGCAGGAGTCCATTGCTGAAAGACCGGCGTCGACGCCATCGCGAACGCGATTTTCTGGTTCGACGGGTGATATGGCAGTCGTCGATCTCTTGCAGACTTTTGAGGTGTCTCGAAAAAGTGGAGTTGTACATCTTCGTAACGGAGATGCGATGGCTCACATCTATTTTCGTGATGGGAAAGTCGTCGATGCCGAGCTCGGTAACTTGCGTGGTGAGGAGGCCATTTATCGAACGCTCATTTGGAATGAAGCACTATTTGAGGTGGAGTTCAAATCTGTATCCCAAGACGATGTTGTAGGTGTCTCGACACAAGCCATCTTGATGGAAGGCATGCGCCACGTCGATGAATGGGGGCGGCTGTTTGAGCAGATGCCTCCTTTGGACACAGTGTTCGAGCTCGAGCATGCTCAGCTTCTGACTCGTCTCAGCGAGATTCCCGACGAGATAGATTCCATGCTGCGATTGATTGACGGCCATCGAACTCTCCAGGCCATCATCGACGAGTCGCCATTTGAGGATTTGTCGACTCTTTCAGCCCTCGCAAAACTGTACTTTGAAGGTTTACTAGCCGTTCGTCCCGTGGAGGCTCCGACATCTGGAAATTCGGAAGTCGAGGTCGAGGTGTCCCGGAGTGTGTCGGGGCATTGGAGCGGCAACGTTGTCGGCGTCTCCTCGCCCGTAGATACGGGAAATGGCGGCTCCGTGACAGAATCATCGCCTGTGGGTGCGTCTGTCGGTCGATATTCGAAAACGATCGAGTCTCGAGATATGGCAGCGGAAAAATCTGTCGCTGATGAGCGCTTGCGAGCGCAGGCCAGTGGACAGGAGCCAGCGCGTGGATTGCATTCTATGGATTCAGAGGTATCCACGTTTCCGGACGATGCGGATTCGGAGTACATGGATGACTATGGCAAGAATGCGAGGCGAATCTGGCGCTCCCCGAGACTGGGGCTTGTGGGGCTGGTGGGGCTCGCGTGTGCAACCGGCGCCATGGTCGGATGGATGCTCTTGAGGTACCGCGAGGTTGATGGCGGTGGTCGGGGTGACCTAGGCAGTCAACTTCCAGAGGTCCCACAAGATTCTGAGAACTCCAGCTCCTTCCCGCTCGCACGCGCCTCATCCGCACCGTGGGCTATACAGCCGGACTCCCTTGCACATAGCCAGGCGAACCGATTCTTGGATGCAACCACCGACATAGCGCGCAGCGAACTCGATGCGGGCTTGGCGCCCTCCGAAGTTGCGCATCGAGCCAGGCGGACGCCAGGTCACCTGGATGGCGCGTCAGACTCGAAGGTCATCGACACAGAAGAGTCGCTCGTGGAGCGTGCCGCTCGTGCACTTCGTGAAGGCGAGAATTCCGAGGCCATCGACTTGGCGCGTCTTGCGACTCAAA
>Ga0182030_10001183_pt1 | contig 53097 bp, 56 predicted proteins | sample 812S3MmetaG_FD_121299 | JGI IMG/M metagenome (GOLD analysis project Ga0182030, IMG submission 121299) | Permafrost microbial communities from Stordalen Mire, Sweden - 812S3M metaG (Illumina Assembly) | ecosystem: Environmental > Terrestrial > Soil > Wetlands > Permafrost | place: Sweden...
GACGAGGTCGTCCGAAGTGCCGACATCGCTGCGTACGCGCAGGAAGGAACCAGCCAATGAAGAGAGTACTTATCGCCCTCGTGTTGCCCGCCGCACTCGCCTTCGGATCAGTGGGGTTGGGGGCCACTCTTGCCAGTGGTCCCGCTGGGGCTGCAGAACACGCGCTCACGAGCATGCAACACACGTGGCACGGAAAGATCTTGAAGATCAACGCCAAGATGGGTACGACGAGCTCGTTTAGCTTTGCGTCCGGGTCAAAGACGTACGTCGTGCATTGGGACGCCATGACCCACTTCACAATGGGTACCGCGAAGAACGTCAAAGTCGGTGCGTTGGTGACGATCTCCGGTGTGTTGAAGGGAATGACGATAACGGGAACGAAACTCGACGTATAACGTCGTGCCGTGGACCCGAAGACGGATGTGTCGTCGCGGTCAAGAGAGTTCCTTTGTTTGTGATGACTCAGAGAGGAGTCGAATGGTTGGACTGAAGATCGATTTCGGTTCAGGTCGTCCATCTGGCCGGTATTCGTTGACCGGTCGAGCACGACTGTACGGACCCTCTCGCGTGGGAAGTGGCCCATCAGAATCGAGTGTCGGTCATGACGACTGAGTCTGACGAGCGAGGCGAATCGAAGTCCACGGTCAACGTCGGGCGGCGTGTGTTCCTCGGCGTCGCGGGCCTTGGTGCATTGGGCGTGGCGTTTGGCAACAGCGTCCAAAACTTCCTCGGCGACGCGTTCGGCTCGGGTCTGGGCGGATTGTTGCCGGGCGGCGATCGCTTTCGTATTTACTCGATCACTGGCAGCTATCCGAAGATCACCAGGGATAAGTATCGGCTGAAAGTGAGCGGCCTCGTGGATCACCCCACGACCTTCACCTTGGCAGAACTTCAGTCGATGCCGAAGACCTCGTTCACCAAGGCCTTTCAGTGCGTGACAGGATGGCGAGTTCCCGACGTTCACTGGGAGGGTGTCAAACTGTCAGACATCTTGGATCGCGTAGGAGTTCAATCGGGCGCCGTCGCGGTGAGTTTCGACTCTTACGATCACGCCGACACCGAGAGCCTCAGCCTTGATCAGGCTCGACTACACGACGTGATCGTTGCGTATTCGATGCTCGGCGCTCCGGTCACGACCGAACACGGAGGACCGGTGCGCCTCTACGTCGCTCCGATGTTCGGTTACAAATCACTGAAGTGGCTCTCGGGAATTCGGGTAGTCGACGTCGTCGAGCCGGGATTCTGGGAGCAGAACGGCTACCCGGTGAACGGTTGGCTGGATGGGACGACTGGTCCGAACAATCCAGACCCCGGGCTGACCTGAGATGTCACTCATCCAGGCTCCCGCAAAGTCACTTCAAGTGTTGCGTTTCGACCGAGTGCAACGCGGCGCCCACTGGGTGAACGCGCTGCTCTTCTTTTCCCTCATGTTCACCGCGATCCCGCTCTATTTCGGCTCGTTCTTCGGCGTCGTGTTTCCTCGCCACTTGATTGAAATGATCCACCTGTGGAGTGGTCTCGCCTTACCGCTGCCAATCATCGTCTCGTTGATCGGGCCGTGGGGCGTGGCGATGCGCCGCGACGTGCGACGAATCAATTACTGGACCCACGAGGAGATTCGCTGGATGCGAACGCTCGGTAAGTCAAGACTCGACGCCGACAAGTTCAACCCCGGTCAAAAACTCAACGCCATCTTCGTGGGTGTGTCGATTCTCGTGATGCTCGTCACGGGGGCAATGCTGCAGTGGTTCAGGTTCTTTCCCGTGCCGTGGCGATCGGGGGCGACCTTCGTTCACGACGTTTTTGCCTACGCAATATTCTTCGTGGTCATCGGCCATATCGTGATGGCCCTCACACACCGCGAAGCGTTGCGCTCGATCTTTAAGGGCTCGGTCAGTCGAAGTTGGGCCGAACGTCACGCTACGCGATGGCTTCGTGAGGAGCAGTCGGATCGTACGCGGCAGTAGCGATCGTCGAGGAATCGGGATTGACTTGCTGAAACGAATATTCGGTCTGTTTGATTGGACTCGTTCGCGATGAACTCATTTGCTGGTGAGAGATGCAGGCCGTGGCCCGCCGTTGAATTGCTTCATATAACTTTTACTTCAACCACTTCGCGGCAAATAGTGTGATGTTTTGTCTCGGTGTGGGTGCGGGATTGAAGACTACGTTCACGACAGACATGAAACGGAGGTAATGCTTCAGCATTTCCGTGGATAGCATCGGTTTTCTAATCCAAAGATTGGTTTGTGCTTCGATGGAAAAGGCTGGAGGGCTTTGGGCGGCGCGCACGATTCTGTGTGCAGTTGTACTCGTCATGAGCTCACTGTTCTTGGCGGGGTGCGGCCACAGTGTCGCGAGCCCCACGTGTACGACGAAGGAGTTGATCGCCGCCGCCGGAAAGGGGTACCTCAAACTCCCTCCGTCACACGACAATGACGCGGGCCGAGGACGCATCCCGGATACGCGTCCTGACAGGGACTTGGACGCCAACCAACGAGCTGCGCTTTGCCGGGTCCTCAAGAGCGAGGGGCACCTACCCGGGTGATGACGTCGTCGTCCCCGAGTCGTGACAACACGCATTGACTTAACGCGAAGTTGAGCGTGTCCTGCGGTCGATACAACTGCTGGGTCTCTCTGGCCGGGTCCACGCCTCGCACCTTCCGGACGTCAACCTCAATTTTCTCCGGTGTGACTTTGACGAGTGGACCGGTCTCATCGCAGTGAGCCCCCGAGCACCTGTGAACACTTCGCTGGGACCGAGTCGGCGATCGTCATGAGAACCCGGGTCGCAATGACGATACGCTCAGTCGGCGTGGTGAATCCGGCGCACTTGTGCACCCCGTTTTCCTATGTCCACAACACGCGTCAATCACAAAATGAACTCATCGTGAACTGATTGCCAGCCGGCACGTGAGCCGATAGTCTTTCGCCGAGCCGCCAAAACGGAGGCTTCGAATTCAGGGAGGAAGTGCTTATGGCACTGAAGAAGATCAAGGCGGCACTTTTAGCCGGGGCGACAGTTGCCAGTCTGGTAGCCGTCGGTATCTCCGCCAGTTCAATGGCCGCTAGCGGGGCGACGAATGTGAACTGGGCGAAGGTGACGCACCTCACCGCGACTGGTTCAACATCAATGGCCGCACTGGTGACTGCTGCGAAGGCCGAAGGGACGTTGAACGTAGTTGCGTTGCCGAATAACTGGGCGAACTATGGCAACATCATCAAGGGCTTCGAGAAGAAGTACGGCATCAAGATCAACTCCGAGAATCCTGAAGGATCCAGCGCCGAAGAGATCCAGGCTCTGACGTCTGACAAGGGCCGTTCCTCGGACCCCGACGTCATTGACGTGGGTACGAGTTACGCGGTAACCGCTAAGACCCAAGGCCTGCTTGCTCCCTACAAGGTATCGACGTGGAGTGAAATTCCCGCCGGCCTCAAGCAGTCGGGCGGCTACTGGTTCGATGACTACGGCGGCTACGTCGCGATTGGTTGCAACACGAAGACCGTCAAGGTCTGTCCCACGTCGTTGAAAGCCATGTTGACTGAGACCAAGGCCGCAGGCTACAAGATCGGCCTCAACAACAGCCCACTGACGTCGAACTCGGCGTTGGCCGCTGTCGAAGCAGCCTCCGTCGTGAACGGTGGATCGCTCAACAATGTCGCCCCGGGCGTGAAGTTCTTCGCGACGCTGAACAAGAACGGTACGTTCGTGAACACGATCGCCGACGCCACGACGGCGCAAAGCGGAGCAACGAACGTCATCATCTGGTGGGACTACCTCCAGGCGAACGGCGGCATCAGTGTGCCGGGTTGGAAGGTCGTGCTTCCGAGTGACGTGCTGTTAGGTGAGTACTACACCCAGGGCATCAACTCCGACGCTCCGAACCCTGCGGCCGCACGCCTCTGGGAGGAGTACTTGTACTCGGTGACCGGACAGAACTTGTGGCTCGCTGGAGGGGCTCGTCCCGCGGAACTGGCGTTCATGCAAGCGCACGGTACGGCGAGCAAATCCTTGGTGGCCAAGTTGCCCGCGTTGCCCGCAGGACAAACCCCACTGTTTCCCACGACGGCTCAGATTTCTGCCGCGGCAACCGTGGTTAACACTTCATGGGCCGCCCAGGTGGGTAAATAACCCAGCGCTGACAGAGTTCGCTCATGTCAAATAACGAGGTCACGGGGTCGGACTTGGGTACGTTGGTACTCGAGTCCGACCCCGTGACGCACCATCGAAGCTCTGGGCTGCGCCAACTACTTCGACGAAGTGCGCCGGTGTTTGCCATCGCACCATTCCTTATCTATTCCTTTCTGGGTCTCGGTATTCCCGCGATCGCGGTCACCTACTACGCATTTCAGAAGGAACACGGCGGATGGACGTTCTCCAACATCCACTTCATGTTGACCGGCGAGCAACATGTTTTTCTTACGGGATTTGAGAACAGCATCAAGTTGGGGCTGCTCTCGGCCGTGATACCTGGGATCCTCGGTGTCTTCATCGCGTACGCGATTCAGACGTCGAATAGCAATGTTCTGCGTCGCCTCACGTCGACTGCGGCCGGCGTGCTGGCCAACTTCGGTGGTATCAACCTCACATTCATGTTCATCGCGACCCTCGGATCGGGCGGAGTTCTGACTCTCTGGCTCGCCGATATTGGCATCAAGCTCTCTAATATCGGATTCAACCTGTACACGTTTTCCGGGGTACTCGTCGTCTATATGTACTTCCAACTCCCACTGATGGTGCTGGTCGTGACACCGGCCCTCGGTGGCCTTCGCGCGTCCTGGCGCGAGGCGGCGGAGAATATGGGCGCGTCGAGCTTTCAGTACTGGCTCCGCGTCGGCATTCCCGTGTTACTGCCGTCGATTCTCGGCGGCATGCTTCTGCTCTTTGGGAGTGCCTTCGCCGCGTACGCCACCGCCGAGACCCTTACACTCGGTCTCATTTCGCTTTCGCCAATCCAGATCGGTAACTACCTGAACGGCAACGTCATCGCGGGACAGACCCATGTTGGCTACGCGATCGCCTTCGGAATGCTCGTCATTCTCTCCATCACCATGATTCTCTACAGCCTCGTTCGAAGAAGGGCCTCGAAGTGGCTCCGTTAGTTGGCGAAGTGGCGGAGGCGGAGAATGAATCTGTCCCCCCCTTCTCCACGGGTTCATCGAAACGGCGAAGGCGAGTGCGCTGGTGGCGCGGAGTCGTGCTCGTGCTCGCCGGCGCGTTCTTCCTGATTCCCATCTACGCGGGCATTAAGTTTTCCCTGCAAAACAGTGCGAGCCACTTTTCGTTCCAGGCCTACGAGAAGTTGACCTCGGCTCCGGGTTTCACTGCGGCCCTCACACTTTCATTGAAGATCGCTCTTGTCACCATGGTGGTGTCGACACTCTTGATGGTGCCGACCGCAATTTATGTGCACATCAGGTTGCCTCGACTTCGTCGGTTGCTTGAAGTCGTGACGGTGCTCCCAATCGTGATTCCGCCCATCGTGCTCATCGTCGGAGTTTTGGGCGTGTTTCCGCTGTGGGCGAAATCGTCGCCGTATCTCTTGAGCTTCATGTACGTGATCCTCGCCATGCCCTTCGTGTACCGATCCCTGGACGCCGGTATCGGTGCAATTGACTTGAAGACGTTGACCGAGGCCTCGCGTTCGCTCGGCGGTAATTGGAGCAAGACCATGTGGCGGGTAGTACTGCCGAACATCCGGCCAGCTTTGCTTTCGGCCACGGTACTCACTTTGGCTCTCGTCTTTGGCGAGTACACGATGGCGCAGCTCGATCTCTGGCAAACGATTCCCGTGTGGATTGCTCAGTTTCAAGTGTCCACCGATGGTCCCATTCAGGTGGCGGCGTCGATGTTGGGTCTCGTCGGCACGTGGGTTCTGCTCTTGTTCGTCGTATCGATCGATCGATCACAATCTCGTCGCAACCGCAAGAAGTTGCGCGCGTAGTGACGCAAATGAAAGAGACCACCATGTCGAATTTGCCTCCCACAGCGTCGCCCAGCGCAGGTGCTGCGGTCAGTCTCGAAAATTTGGTGCGCACGTTCGGCTCCGTGCGCGCTCTTGACGGATTGTCGCTCAAGATTGAGCCCGGCGAGTTCATGGCGTTGCTCGGGCCGTCGGGCTGCGGAAAGACGACGGCGCTGCGCGTACTCGCTGGCTTCGAGATCCTCGACAGCGGCCGAGTGATAGTTGAAGGTGTGGATCTTTCCAACGTGAGCGCCCGCAAACGCGACATGGGGATGGTGTTTCAGAGTTACTCGCTCTTTCCCAACATGAACGCGCTCAATAACGTGGCCTTCGGTCTTCGAATGCGGAAACAGTCCTCATCAGTTCGTCATAAGAAGGCGAGGGAGCTCTTGGACATGGTCGGTCTCGCGGACCAAGCGGCCAAGTACCCCCACCAGATGTCCGGTGGCCAACAGCAACGAATTGCCCTCGCGCGAGCGCTCGCGGTTGAACCTCGAGTGTTGTTGCTCGACGAACCACTTTCGGCCCTCGACGCGATGGTACGGGCCGAGCTGCGCGATCAGATTCGTCAGCTGCAACAGCGCCTCGCCATCACGACGGTCTTCGTCACCCACGACCAAGAAGAAGTGCTCTCCATGGCCGACCGGGTCTGCGTGATGTCGTCAGGGCACATCGAACAGGTCGCCACGCCCGCCGAGATCTACGCGCGTCCGTCGACCGCATTCGTGGCCCAGTTCGTGGGTATCTCCAGTCGCGTCCCAGTGGAAGTGTCGGGTCAAGAGGTCGTCATCTTTGGTCAACGCTGTCCGGTGCGCAGTGGTGAGTCGAGTTCTGTGACGGGTGCGGCGGACGCGCTGCTGCGACCGGAGGATATCGCCATCGAAGTCAGTGCCGACGGGAAGGGCTTTGTCACGCGAAAGAGTTTTCTGGGAGCCATGACGCGCCTCGTGGTTCAGGTTGATGATCTCTCGTTACGCGTCGACGTGCGAAGCGACGTCGGCTCGGACATCGAACTCGGCACCCACGTCCAACTGCGCATCGTGGCGCGCGACGTCTTGGTTGCCCCACGCAAAGTGATGGCCACCTCTGAAGTCGGGGCGTAGTAGCGACGCCCATTAACGGCTGAGCTCGCGCACCAAGCCAACCACGTAACTTCTGCCGGCTGGAAGAGACTGACGTTGCCATTCATCTGGTCCGAGTAACCGGAAGCACTGAAGTGGCGCCGACGCGTCGATGACTGCAACCCCAAACGGTTCATTCGATCCCTTGTCCAACTCCGATCTGTTGAATGACTATCTGGTCGCTGGTGTTAACGTGCAAGGTAGGACGTCTAGACCTCGCATCCTTCTCACCTGACACATCGTCAGGGACGCAGCGAGATGGTGTGATGTGGGTCTTTCCGGCGCGCAGCGCCATCGCAACTACCACGGCGAGAGAGGCTGTGTGCAGTTAACAAGCGACGCGCTTGTCCTCGTGGCGTTGGAATCGGCGAACTCGCGGCGGTCAACACAATGAAATTTTGGGTATTACTACTGGAGGCATCGTGATTATTTTCGGATTGATTCTTCTCCTTATTGGGTTCCTCACGGGCATTGCGATTGTGTGGACAGTCGGCGTGATCGTGCTCGTCGTCGGACTTGCTCTTTGGATCCTCGGGTCACTCGGCCACGCAGTTGGCGGTCGACACCACTACTACTAGATCAATATTCGCCATTTGCCAGCGGCGAACAGCAACATTATGCGGTTCTCTGCTGCGAGAGGTTCGACTGACTAAATGTCGTCGGCCCTAATTCCCTCGTCGTCACGGTGCGTGGGATAAGTAGATTCTCGACGGCACCGTTTGGCCACGGCGATGTAATCACCGGTAGGGTCGTTCGCTATGACTCGACGTTGGATAGTTGTTGACTTTCTCGTCGTCGTACTCTTCGTTGGCATTGGTCGTGCCAACCACCACCACGGGGACAGCTTTTCTGGGATGCTGTCGACAACGTGGCCCTTTGCGGTCGGACTCGCAATTGGCTGGCTCATCGTGCTCGTTCGTCGCCAAAACGGCGTCTCTCTCGGTGCTGGCGTCGAGGTATGGCTAGCGACGGTGGCGTTGGGGATGATCCTGCGAGTCATCGCGGGTCAAGGCACGGCGTTCGCCTTCGTCGTCGTCGCCCTGGCTTTCTTAGGTGCGCTGATGCTGGGACTGCGCGTTTTGCGTTCACGTCTCAATAAACCCTTGACGTAACTCTTTCGGCACGACCGCGATTCGTCACCATGGCATTGGAAAATTTTGTGCGTCCGAACTCAATCCACCGATGTGTTTGTTTCCAAATCGGGGTCAAAACTTTCAATGAATGCGGATTTCTCCGAACCGAAGTTGGCTCTAGGGTTTGGACTGCGGAATGGATGGGATTGAAAAGACGTCTGTCTTGACTCCACTACTTAGAACTTCGAACCAATCGATCTAAAGGCTGTTCTTCATGAGCGACGCTCCAAGTGATGCGGAATACACACGGTTGGTGAACGAACATTCTCGATCGATCTATAGGTACGTCATGCGGAGACTCACGGATTGGTCAAGTTGTGAAGACGTCGTTTCAGAGACATTCCTCATCGCGTGGCGTAGGCGAGACCAATTGCCCCCTCGTGATCGTGAACTGGCGTGGCTCTACGCCATTGCGTTCCGGGTGATTTCAAATCAACGAAGGGCGCGGGACCGGCGTAATCGGCTCACGGTGCGCATCGCCCTGGAGCGAAAAGGAAATGACCTTGAAGCGACCGACGATACCTTCGATGTTGAATCCGTCATGAAAATTGTCAAGTACTTGCGAGTTGATGATCGCGTCATCTTGGAGCATGTCTATTGGGAACGACTCACCTATCGCGAAATCGCAGATATCTTGGGGATCAGCGAAAACGCGGTTGGCATCAGAATCAATCGCGCCAAGAAAAGCTTGAAGCTGATAATCGATCAGGATTCCGATTCGGGCCGACTCTCTGAGATATTCGGTAGGGAGACCGAGCAATGACTCACGACCCGTTCGAAGAACTGTTTGAGTCACTGGATCGAACTCGGGATCTCAGCGATGCGCAAATCGGTGCAATGTTTTCAGTGGAACATCTCTACGACGTAGCACGAGTTCAGTATCGTGAACCTTCAGTTGGGCGGATGAGGAAACGTTTGTGGCGTCGAGCGTCGGTCATCGCTTCAGTCGCCGTCGTAGTCGTGGGAACCGCTGCAGCAGCGATCACACTCTCTAGAGGACCGGTGCAAACCGTCGCGGAAATGACCTGCTTCCAAGGTGATTCGTTGAGAACGACCCCGGACGTTGTTTCATACGTGGCTAATCCGCTGGCGTATTGTTCGCAACTTATGCATTGGCCACCGCCTGCCAAGAAAGCGCACGAGAAGGGATCGTTGTGTCTCCTTTCGGATGGTTCACTGGCAGTTTTTCCACCAACGCGCACGTCAAAACTTTGCGAGAGCCTCGGCCTAACGCAGTTCAATGGGCATTTGGCCAATCCGGACCTGGCGAGATTTCAGATCGCGGCAGAGAATTACTTCGCCGTTCATCAGTGTGAATCGTTGGATTCCGCTCGCCAGGCAATGCGTCGACTTTTAAGTGCCGACGGCGTAGTGGGTTGGAAAGTGCGGCTGACGGGTTCGAATTCTCCACGAGCTTGCGCAACCTTGGCATTTCTTCTGAACTCAAGTGAAGTCGATATTGTCGGCATTCATAGTTAGCGAATGACGCAACTTGTTGGGCGCCCTGGCGCTCGCGCAACGACACTTTCAAAGGCGCGACATATCATGAGAGGGTCTCTTCGTCGCTATCTCGTCCACTCGAAAGTTTGGAGCAAGATTGGGGCAGAGAGTCAACGCTCCCGTAGCTCAGGGGATAGAGCATCGGTTTCCTAAACCGTGTGCGCAGGTTCGAATCCTGCCGGGGGCACAAAGGCGAATAGGTCAGTCAACCCTCATTACTCTTCCGCGAGTTTCTCTGGTGGATTGCTTCGGCATAGAGCGATAGGAATATGAGGACGATGAAGAACGCCGTTTGACAGAAGAGAATTAGACCAACGTCAAACTGATGGCGATGACTTTCATAGTTATCCGCCAGACTGACGCCGGCGATTATGGCCAACAAGATGAGTAGTCGAGCAAAGCGCGGTACGTGCCACCATCGCTGCAAGAGGCCCATCATTGTTCCCTTTCGCCGTCCTCATATTGCTACACCCACGCCGGAGAAGGGAGAGAAGGTTCCCTTCCCGTGACTCCCGTAAGATTGTGAGTCTTGGTCTCCTAATCCGTGAGCGCAATTTCGAATCCTGCCGGGGGCACTAACGCCTGAGGGTGATCCTGATGGTCGCTGATACCGGCGTCAGTCCTCCGACTGGGATGAACTGCACCGAGTACGTTCGCGTTCCCGGAGCGACGGGCTGGGTGATCGTGAACTTTCCGTTGGCGGGGACCCTCTCCTCGACGCCGAGTTGGGTGTCGGAGGTTTTTCCCACTTCGTAAAGCACCACGGTCGCGTTCGTGTTGTCATAGCGGAGCGCGGACCGAGGCAATGCCGTGCCCCTGATGACGACCGCAGTACCGGTTTCGATTGTGGGAGCGCTGAGGTGCAGCGTCGCGGCACTGGAGGCGAAGGCTACGACGCCGGTGACAACCGTGGCCACGGCGCAAACCGCGACGATCAAGGCCGCGGAAAAAACCGCACGAACACTCCTCGTCGGCATCATCGGACTCTCCTTCGCTCCGTCTCCCATTCTCAGGAAGGTCTCCCGAAAGAGTATCGCGCAGCAACATCAGCGACCGTCCATTTCTCGGGCAGTCACAGTCCCAGGCTTCTGTGCGCCCACGAGGAGATGGAGGTACCTGCAGGCCCGGCGCTTCGCGGTTTGAACGGTTCGACAGATACCACTGCTGACGAGACTGCATTTCGCCAATTGAGTCTCGGTCATTCCACCAGGGCTAGCCAGCGTTCCTCGGCAGCGTTCAACTCCGTCAACAGTTGAGCCAATTCTGAACCAAGTTTTGCTTGTTCCGCATGATTGGTGGTGGCCAGGATCTTCTGCGTGATCACCGTGCGCCTTCGCTCGAGTCGTGTCATCACTTTTTCGGCGTCTCGAATCTCCCGTCCGTTCGGTGCGTTTGAGGTTGCGGCGGTCGACTCAACTCCTGTACGCGATGACACCTTGGTGAGTCCATTGGTTGTTCGTTCGATCCATGCGTCGATGCCGCCGGGAACCTCGACTATCAGTCCGTCGGACTGAACCTCGAGCAGGCGATCGGTCGTGCGACTGAGGAACGTGCGATCGTGCGAGACAACCACCAGTGTTCCGGGCCACTGACTTAAGAACTCCTCGATGAGTCGAATTGTCTCGAGGTCGAGATCGTTGGTTGGCTCGTCGAGGAAAAGGACGTTCGGGCGTAATGAAAGGGCCAATAGCAACTGCAGTCGCCTGCGCTCGCCGCCCGAGAGGTCCTTGGCTTTCGTCATTGGCAGGGCGCCAGTGAACCAAAACCGCTTCATGAGCGCGACGTCATCGGGCGAACCGGGTATACCCCGCGGGCCGGCGACGAGTTCTTGGACCGTCGCTTCCAGATCGAAACCACCACCACTCTGCTCGAGGTGCGACGCCACGACCGTGGGTCCACGTTTCACCGTTCCCTTCGTCGGTGAGAGGAGTTGGGCGAGCAGGTTAATGAACGTCGACTTACCGGCACCGTTGGGACCGACGACGCCGACACGTTCTCCGGGGCCGAGGTCGAAGGTGACGTCACGGAGGAGTGGCTCCTCACCTTCGTAGGCGAAGGAGACTTGATGTGCCTTGATCACCGTCTTGCCGAGCCTTGGCACGTTGGTGACGAGATCGAGTGTCCCGACTCGCGCCGCGGCCTCGGGTCGAGTCGCCAAGAGGCGCTTCGCGGCGTCGAGTCGGGCCTGGGGCTTTGTGGCGCGAGCTTTGACGCCTCGGCGCAGCCACGCCAACTCAGTCCTTGCGAGATTTCGGCGGATCTGTTCGGCCGTCGCCGCGTGCTCCTCGCGCGCTGCTTGGGCTTCGAGGAGTTGAGAATAGCCACCCGCGTGGACGTACGTCTTGCCTCGGTCGATTTCGACCATCCGCGTCGTGACCTGATCGAGGAGGAAACGATCGTGACTCACCAAGACCACGGCGCCCTTGAAACTCTTGATTTGCTGTTCGAGCCACTGGATGGCGTTGAGATCCAAGTGGTTCGTTGGCTCGTCGAGGATGAGCACGTCGAGGTCTTCGCTGAAGACGCGCGCGAGCGCGACGCGCTTGAGTTGACCACCGGAGAGGTTCTTCGTTTCGACGTCGGCGTCGCTGAGCATCCCGAGGCGGTCCAGCGCGGCATCGACTTTCCATCCGCCGCCCAGAGTGTCTCGAACCGTGCCGGTAGGCAGCGTGGGTATTTGCTCCAAGAAACCGACGCGCACGTCACGGCCACGACGAATCGTGCCGGAGTCCGGACTCAGCGTCCCGGCGATGATCCTGAGCAGCGTCGTCTTGCCAACGCCGTTAATGCCCATCACGCCGATCCGATCGCCCGAGGAGATGGTCAACGACAGATTCTCTAACAGTGTGCGGTCGGCGCCTTCGAGGGTGACCTCTTGAAGGTCGACGAGGATTGTCACGGGATACCAAGGTTAATAACCACGATGGAGAGCTCGACCCGACCCGATCGACAATCCTTGACGAAACGATGAGCCGCTCCCATCAGACTCACCCCGTGTTCGCCGGTAATTGCGCTGGAGTCGGTCGGTATTACCTGAGGTTTCGACTCCTCGAAGGGGCTACGGCGAGGACGCGCGTGTCGCTCGCGCTTGAGATGCTCGCCAGCGACGAAGAAAGACGAACGTCAGGATGACCAAGAAAAGGGCCAGCAGACTCGGGACGAAGTAGACCGAGTCCGAAGACGACGAGGCTTGGACGTAGGACGCCAATTCGATCGTGCTGGGTCGGGCTGGATCGGCGACGGCGCGCACTTTGGTTCCGGCACTCGACGATGACGTCTTCGATCCGATGATCTCTCGGTAGCGAATACCGTAGAGACGATAGGAGCCGCGGCAGGTATAGCCCGCACCATTACTTCCGCTGCCGCCAACGTTGCCGACGCATCCGGTCACGGTCACCGCAACTGCGACACCGTGATCCTTCAATCGCTCGATGCGCGCGTTGTCGTTGGTCGCGGAGATGAACGTCACGACGATGGTGAGGGCGAAGAGGGCGAGCAGGAGAGCGCCGGTCACGAACCAGATACGGCCATTGATACTCCGGGCATCCGGACCGCGAAGAGAGGGGCTCGTCGTATCCACAGTGATGGTGAGGTTATCGTTCGTCGCCGAACCGGCGGACTGGGACTGAAAGGTTAGGGTCGTTCAGTGAATTTTGCATTCGTGAAAAGGATGGCATCATCGCGCCGCAAATCCATGGACATCGTCGGAGTCGGTGATTGCTAAGTAGGTGAGGGGGCGGCGAAATTCGGCGGGCGCTTCTCAATGAACGCGGCGATCGACTCCTGAGCATCAGGGGTGAGGCTGGCCGCGGCCATCACGTCGGTGGCGTAGGCGTAGGCGTCGGTTTGCTCCATTTCTATCTGTTCGTAGAACGCGTGCTTTCCGATCCCCTTCGAACCCGAACTCCCGCGAGTGGCGCGACGGAGTAGCCGAACACTGGCGTCTTCGAGTTCGCTTATGGGCACCGCCAGGTTGATCAATCCCCACGACTCGGCCGTCCGTGCGTCGATCGCGTCACCCGTCATGGCCATCTCGAGCGCTCGCTTCCGTCCGATCGAACGGCCCACCGCGACCATGGGTGTCGTGCAAAACAGACCGCCCTTCCCGCCAGGAGTGCAAAAGCTCGCGTCGTGAGAGGCGACGGCCAAGTCGGCGGTCGCGACCAACTGACAACCGCCGCCCGTCGCGAGACCGTGAACCCGGGCGACGACGGGCTGGGGGATCGATTGGATTGTCTGCATCAATGTCGTACAGACCCCGAAGAGATTTTGCACGGATTCCAGATCCTGGTTGGCCATCTCGGCAAAGTCGTGTCCCGCGCTGAAGAGGCGTCCCTTGGCCGCGAGCATCACTCCCGTCGCGTCGCTTTCGCCGGCCGCGAGGAACGCCTGCGTGAGTTCTTCCATCAGTGCGAGCGAGAGGACGTTGAGGCGTTCGGGGTGATTCAACCAAATCGTGATGGTGTCGCGCTGACGCACACTCAGTATGAATTGCGGAGACTCTGGCACGCCGTACCCCTTCACGCCATCTAGATCGAGCCTAATTCGGCCCGTTTCATCGCACGGACCGATGGCCTCGCGGGCAACCGAATCACTCCGGTCAACGAGGCTTTAGGAGTCGACCGCGGGCTCTTCGGTCGTGTCGCCCTGCCCCAAATAGTTGTCGATCAGGGTAAGGAGGAGTTTCAGGTCGAGTGGTTTGGTCAGGTACTCATTGGCGCCCGCGTCGCGGAATCGTCGAACTTGGCCGGGAGTCGCGTCGGCCGAAAGGACGACGATCGGGATGTTGGCGGTCGCCGCGTCGAGGCGAAGTCGTTCCAGGACCTCGAACCCGTTGATGTCGGGCAAGTGCACGTCGAGAAGTATGAGGTCCGGGTGACGGACTTGGGCGATGCCAATACCCGGATTTCCCTGGACCGACGTGAGGAGTTGGATATCGGGGCGCTGCAGCAAGAGACGTTCGACGAGCTGCACGTTGTAAAGGTTGTCTTCGATGTAAAGGATCGTCGCCATGATGAGTCGTTCGCCCCCGTCTCAGTCTTCTGGCGTCATACTAGTGACGCCCCTGGTGAAATCGTCGAAAGCGGTAATTCGAACCAAAACGTCGAGCCCTCGTCGACCACACTCTCAAATCCCAAAGTCCCGCCCATGGCCTCGACGAGGGTTTTGGAGAGTGTCAAACCGAGGCCGGTGCCCTCGATGCCACGCGTTTCGGCGTCGAGGCGGTCGAACGCGGTGAAGAGACGTTCACGCAACTCCGGCGCGATACCGAGGCCGGTATCCGAGACGGAGAATCGCACGCGGTTCTTCTTCATCGTGCAGTGAAGCGTCACGCTGCCGTGGCTTCGGTTGTATTTGATCGCGTTGGACAACAGGTTCAAGATCACTTGCTTCAGTCGCAGGTGATCGGCGAGCACTGGATAGTCGAAGGAATCGGTGTAGCCGATCCCGACGGCTCGCTCGCTCGCCTGGGGTCCGATGATGTCGAGACATTCGAATACGAGGTCCTGAAGCACCAGCGATTCGGTCGTCAAGCCGATGTTCCCCGATTCGACGCGCGAGATGTCGAGGACCTCGTTGATCAACGTGAGCAGATGCTGCCCCGATTTGTACACGTGATCGACGAGCTCTAGGTCCTCTTTGGACTCGAGTTCCATCTGAAGAATCTGTGCGAAGCCGAGCACCGAATTGAGCGGAGTTCGCAGCTCGTGACTCATGCGCGACATGAATTCGCTCTTGGCGGCGTTGGCCCGTTCAGCCTCTTCTTTCGCGGCGGCCAGCGCCTCTTCAAACGCGGCGGCCTCGGTGACGTCTCGTGACACGAGTACGGCGCGCGCCGGCTGTCCGTCTTCATCCTCCAACAGTCGCCCGCGGGTCTCGACGATCATCCAATGTCCGTCGGCGTGGCGGGCCCGAAAGCGATAGCTCAGCAACTCGTCACTCGCTTCGTCGAACATCCGCTCCAGTTCGGCGGTGACCATGCGAATGTCGTCGGGGTGGGCGATGGCTAAGGCACTGCGACCCATCCGCTCGGCCTTGGGGAATCCGTACATTCGCTCCGTACCGGGGCTCGCCTCGATCACCAAGAGATCTCGATCGATGACGACAATCGAGTCAGGCGCTGCGTCGAGGATCGCCTGGGTCTTGGCGAAACTCCTCGCGAGCGTCGCCTCCCACGCCACGGCGTCGGAGATGTCGCGAGAGATCAAGACCAACCTCGTCGCTGGTCCCTCGGAGTCGCGCAACGTTCGTCCCCGGACCTCAATGGTGACGAGATGACCGTCGACGTGGTGCATCCGCGAGCGAAAACTCACCGCGCCGTCGTTCTCGAACGCGCTGAGGAATGCGTCTCGGACCATTGGGCGATCCTCGGCAAACACCCGTTCATCCACCTTTCGACCGATGCGAGCTTCGGCAGCGACGCCGTGAAGGCTCTGAGTCCCGGGACTCGCTTCGAGGATCGTGAGGTCGCGATCAATCACGATGATCGAATCAATGGCGGCGTCGAGAATTGCGCGCGTCGTTTCGCGACTCTCGGCCAACTGCGCTTGGGCGGCGACGCTATCGGTGAGGTCGCGAGCGATGAAGACCGCCTGGGTCGCCGGGGCACCGTCGACGTGCAACGGAGAACCTCGGGCCTCCACCACCATCCAGTGTCCGTCCGCGTGCTGGGCTCGGTATCGAAGGGTGACGATCTCGTCCGTACTCTGATCAAACATCTTCTTCAACGCGAGTTCCACCGCCGGTCGATCCTCCGGATTCATCAAGCCAAAGACGCTGGCGCCCGTTGTGAGCTCATCGTCATAGCCGAAGAAATTCTGACCGCGGGGACTATTTTGAGCGATCACCAGGTCGCGGTCGATGATCACGATGAGGTCCGCGGCGGCCTCGAAGATGGCCCTCGTCATCTCGACGTTGGCAGCTAACTTTGCGATGTTCGCGTTTCGGGCGGTCACGTCTCGACCGGTCGCGTAGATCAGGTCGCCGCGTCGCTGCGACGTCCATTCGATCCAACGGTACGTGCCATCACTTCGCAGAAGTCGGTTCTCAAAGCCCGTACGGGTCGTGGGTTCACCGTTCCACTCCGCGGCACTTTCGGCGCGCGTACGTTCGACGTCGTCGGGGTGAACCAATTCAATGAAGGCCTTTTGCGCGAGATCGTCCGGAGTCCAGCCGAGAACCCTCTGCCACGCTGGATTCGTGACACCAAAATTCCCACCAACCTTGAAGACCGACAGCAGGTCGACGGAGTTCCTGAAATATTCACTCAGGTCAGGATTGGGCATCGATTCAAACGACATTCGTCGTCCATCGGACGTGATTCTTCAAATAATCTGTGGCGCGCAACGGGTGCACGGGTCCGACTGCCCAGTATTCACTCACCTTGGGCCACACGTCCCAACATATCGTTTACGGCTTCGCTAAATGACCCCGAGCAGTGGCCGAGCCACATTGTTCGAATCAGCCGGCCCCAGCGCCGTGGTCGCCGTGCTCGATCAGGTGAATAAATCGAACGAGATGACTACAGTCGAAGGGCAGTGATCCATTCATTTAGGAGGACACCATGACAGATTCCAACCGACCGCCCCTCACTTTCGCCTACTTTCCCGATGTCGCTGCCTTCGACGTGTCGAGCCGGGATATCGCCGACGGAGAAATGTTGGCGGACTCACAAGTCGCGAACTCCATGGGCTACAGCGGAAAGAACCTCTCGCCCCAGCTCTCGTGGAGTGGCTTTCCTCCCGAGACCAAGGGCTTCGCCGTCACCGTGCACGACCCCGACGCGCCCACGGGCAGTGGTTTTTGGCACTGGCTCGCGGTGAACATTCCGGCGGACGTGAACGAGCTCACAACGGGTGCCGGTTCGGAGGGTTCCGACGACCTGCCCGACGGAGTCCTGCAACTGCGCAATGACGCCGGTACGCGCGGCTACATCGGCGCCGCGCCGCCCACCGGCGACGCGGCGCATCGCTACGTGCACACCGTGCACGCACTTGACGTCGAGAGCCTCGAGGTCGCGGCGAACTCATCGGCGGCGATCGTCGGCTTCAATCTCCGATTCCACGCGATCGCGCGCGCTCAGATCGTGCCCGTTTACGGTTCTTGATCAGTCGTCGCAGAACGTTGGTGGGTCTCGCGCACGGTCGTGACATCCGTCCCTAGAACACCCATGCGCGGCCTTCGTAGAGGTCGCCATTATTGTGAAACAAATCAAGCATTGGATTGATGTCGAGTCGATTCGAGGCTGGGAAATCCGCGATTCGTAAAGCAGTGGGGACGCAATGAGCGAAAATCAGAGCCCGGGACCATTGGCCCTGGTCGGTTCGGGTGAGTACCTTCCCCAGATGGCCGAGATCGAAGGCGGACTGATTGCCGGACGCCCCGCGCGTTACGTGCAACTGGCGACGGCGGCGGTGCCCGACGGCCCGCCGGTCGTTGAACGTTGGCACAACTTAGGACGAGCGCAGGCCGAACTGCTCGGCGTCGAAGCCGTGATCCTTGAGGTCAACGACCGGCGCGACGCGGACGACGCCACAATCGCCGCCCAGGTGAAGGGTGCCGGATTGGTGTACCTCTCCGGCGGTCACCCCGCGTATCTGGCCGAGACTTTGCGCGGCACGTTGGTGTGGGATGCCATCGTGAGCGCCTGGCGCGGTGGCTGCGCGCTGGCGGGTTGCAGCGCGGGGGCCATGGCATTCTCGTCGTGGGTACCGTCGCTTCGTCACCCTCGCGAAGGCGGCACCGAAGGACTCGGCCTGTTGCCACACTTGCGCGTCATCCCGCACTTCGACGCCTTCGCCGCGCGTATCCCCGACATGGTGACGCGATTTTTATTGCCCCACGATCCTTCAGTCACCGTGCTGGGCATCGATGAGGAGACCGCGATCATCGGTGGCCCGAGTTTGTGGACCGTGAAAGGCCGTTCGTCGGCCTGGCGGCTCAGCGATGACGGTCGCGAACAGATCGTCAGTGGATCCAGCGTCACCACGCCGCTCAACTGAGCGGTCGACTCAGTCGAACCAGAGATCCTCGAGTTCGCGCCCCTTCGTTTCCGGAAGCGTCCAGAAGAGTGCGGCGACCAGCATCGCGGGCAGGAACGTGATGTCCGCCGCCAACGAGAAGTGATTGCCAATATCGGCGATGGCGCCGAACACGACGAGCCCCACGACCGCGCCGAGCACGCCGGCGGCGAGGAACCAACCGGCCGCTGACGCGCGTACGGAGGTCGGGAAGAGTTCATTGACGATCGCGCCGACCGCCGGTGCGAAGATCGACCCGAACATGACACCGAGCACGTAGCCAATGATGAGGTCGTAGCGTGGGCCGGCGTAGGAGAGGACGCCGAAGAGCGCGAGACCGACCATTCCGAGGGCGCCGGTGACGCGTCGTCCGAAGCGGTCGGCCATCCATCGACCAATCAAAAGTCCCGCGAGACCGGTCGCGCCGGCGCCCACGACCATGATCGCGGTCGTGACTCCAGAGAGATGATCGATGTTCTGGGCGAAGAGGAAGATGAAGCTGTTCGCCGGGCCCGTGATGAACGAGAGAGCGAAGGCCATGATCGAGAGCAGAATCAGGCGCTTGCGAAACGCCGGTCCCACTGATCCCAGGACGGGCACGACGTGGTCCGAGGCGACTTCGGCGATTGCGAAACGGTCCGGTTCAGTGGCCCAGCGACTGATGAGTGGCAACAACGCCAGGGGAACGATCGCCAATAAAAACAGTCCTCGAAATCCCAATGTCTTGGAAGCCAGGCTGTGGATGATGGCGGTGAATCCCGCGCCAACCCCATAGCCGGCGGCGACGAGTGCGAGGGCTTTGGCTCGGCTCTGAGTGTCGGTCTGCTCGGCCGCGATCACTTCGGAGAGGGCGTTGGTGGCACTCAGCAGTGGTCGGCCACAGGCGAAGATCACGACGAACCACCAATAGCCGGGGCTGGCGGCCGCGAGCACCGTGGCGGTCAGTCCGAGACCCACGGTCGTGACGAGCATCCGATGACGACCAAATCGGTCGGCCATCGCAGTGAGGGGGAGTCCACCAAGGGACGCCAGCCGGATGATTGCGAGTCCTACTCCGAGTTTCGTCCCGGAGAGCCCGGCTTGATCGGCGAGCGTGGCGCCGTGGACGAGGTGACCGAAGGTGCGCGCGACCGAACCCAACGCCGTGACGACGCCGAACTGACCGAATCCCGAGGCGAACGAGGCGAGCACGGCGCCGAGGACGACCCGGTCGTTCCATTTGTGCAGACGCGGCGAGCGCAGCGACGTTGGATCGGGAGTGGATGGCATCAATGGCTTCGCAGTGACGCGCTCATCGGGCGCACACTGTCATCGTCGCGACGACGGGCGAACCAGAAAGGGCTGTAGAGGAGCAAAAAGAACAAGGGAACGATGACGACGCCCGTGACCATGTACCACGGGTACGGACCCATGAGTCGAAGGAGCGTCCACTGGTGCGGCGCATGGCGAAGGAACATGTAGTTCGCGTTGATCACGACGTCGATCAGACCGACGAACGCGACATATATATAGGTGACGATCGACGCGCGCGTCACGGAGCCCTTTCGAGGTTCGATTCGCATCCCGACCACCAAAAAGAGGGCTGCCACGATGATGAGCGTATGTCCGACGACGTACTCGAAGAATTCGACGCGGGGAAACGGCACGTTGAGATCGGGAGTGACCAGTCCCTGCACCGTCCCGGCGAGCGCCCAGTAGTACGTCAGTTCGACGAACGGTCGGATCCGCCACCAGCACGCGACGGCAGCGACGAGGAGAGCGAAGTTGCACAGCGCCAGAGGCAGCGACGTCGCCAGCGACCACGTGCCGTCCATGAGTTGACGCACCGTGTCGACGACGCAGTCGGACAACAACACGACGCCGATCACCTTGGCCGCTCGCGGGCCCCATCGCCCCGGACGGAGTCGGGCCCAGGTGCAGATCACCACGCAGCCGATCGCCAACGTTGCGACGCACAACCAATAGGGACCCGTGGAGATCGTCGCGTCAAAAAATCCCATCCCAGACGGGTCTAGCAGCAATGCCTACGTGACCGAAGGCGTTTCGGATTGTTTCCAACGTCCGCGCAGAGCGTCCGAGCCCGTTGGACATTCGTGAAGGCCCTGTTGCATCATGGGGAGTGGCGATATCTGAGAGGATCACGGTGACGAACGATTCGACCATATCGGGCGACCAACAACTCCTACTTCGTGACGTTCGGGCGCTCTTGGATCAACTCCAGTTGGACCGAGATCACTCACTCACGTTGCATTCCGAATTGACCGACGACCTCGGGGTCGACAGTCTCGCTTTGGTCGAACTGTGCGACCAGTTGGAGCGAACCTTCGGCGTGTCGCTGCCCGACGAAGTCTTTCTCACCGCGTCGACCCCACAACAGTGGTTCGATGCCGTCGTCACCGCTCGAGCCGGCGCACCGGCTCCGCGCGACGACAATCGAATTGGAGAACCCGCAAAGCAAGTTCCGCAATCGCGGGCTGCGCGTCCACTCGCGCTTCCCACGCGAGTTCAGTCCTTGCTTCGCGCTGCGCGTCGCACGCGCGCAGATGAGAGCTCGCCGCCACGATCGCCAATTGGCGCCGGCTCAACGCTCTACGCGATCTACGCGTGGACGCTCCTGGTACCGTTCGCCGTCGTCATTTGGCTGCTCGCGGTGCTTCCACTGTCGCGGGCCCGTCGTCGAGACGCCGGTCGCGCGGTCGCCCGTTTCACGTGTCGCGCCTTGGGGCTGACGGTCGTGGTCGATGGTGAGTTGCCGGATGCCGAGCACCCGTGCGTCGTTGCGGCGAACCACGCAAGTTTCGTTGACGGCCTCGTGCTGTACGTGTTCCTGGATCAACCGCTGACCTTCGTTGCCAGCACTGACATGGAACACCAGTTCCTGCTGGGTCGAATTATGAGGGGATACGGATGCGTGTTCGTCGATCGCGGTCGCGCGGAACGAAGCGCCACTTCGGTTGAGCTGCTGAAGAGCACGATTCGAAGTGGGCACCACGTCCTCATCTTCCCCGAGGGTTCGATCAGCTCGCGTCCGGGACTACGTGTCTTTCACCTGGGCGCGTTTGAAACGGCATCCTCGTCGAACTGCCCCGTGGTTCCCGTGGGCCTTCGCGGATCGCGCGATATTCTGCGTCCCGGAAGCTTCCGGCCCCGTCGCGGTGCGGTCCACTTCGTCATTGGCGAACCCGTGGCTCCCGTCGGCACTGAGTTCAGCGACCGTGTGTCGATGCGCGATGAGGTTCGCGACGCGATCGCGCACCTCAGCGGAGAAGAAGATTCGTGAACAACGGCGACCGCGCAGCGCCAACGTTTATTCGTGGATGCTTTCGAGGGAGAAGCCCGCGGCCTTCAGCATTTTTCGCAGGTCGACGATCTGTTGGGTGTCGAGGTCCTTACCGCGGGGACGGTCGAACACCTGAGTGTCCTCACCGAGGGTCACGGTATAGCGACCGTTGCTCCCTTCGGTGATCGAGCCAATCTCAACTATGAGAGCGGCCGCGTCGTGCCACTCGATGTTGTGACTCGCGGGATGACTGAGGATCTTCTCCGCCGTCACCAGGTGATGTCCGGTCAGTTTGGCGTGTGCCATTCGATGCCCTTCTCGTTCAGGTTCTCGTAGCCAACTTACGTCGTTCGGTCCCTCGTCGTGCCCGGCCACGTGATTCAGAAGTTGGCGTCACCGACGGCGAGGGGGCTGGTTATACTTGCTTGCAGTCAAGCAACTAAATATAGAAGTGGACGAATGGCACCCAAAACTCTCGACGCAGTGCACGGCGACCATTACAAATGGATAGCCCTCACCAATACGACGCTCGGCGTCTTCATGGCCACGATCAATTCGTCGATCATCCTGATCTCGCTGCCGGCGATCTTTCGTGGTATCGGCATCAATCCTTTGTCGGCGGGCAACGTCGGCTACCTCTTGTGGCTCTTGCAGGGATACCTCTTGGTGACCGCGGTGCTCGTGATCAGTCTCGGCCGTCTCGGCGACATCATGGGACGGGTTCGTATCTACAATCTGGGCTTCGCGGTCTTCTCCTTCGCCTCGGTCCTTCTCGCGTTGGATCCCTATCACGGTGGCACCGGCGCGTTGTGGCTCGTGCTCTGGCGACTCGTACAGGGGGTTGGCGGCGCGATGCTCTTCGCGAACTCGAGCGCGATTCTCGTCGACGCGTTTCCGTCGGACCAACGAGGAATGGCGATGGGCATCAACCAGGTTGCCGCGATCGGCGGATCTTTCATCGGTCTGATCGCCGGCGGGCTCTTATCGGTCGTCGACTGGCGTCTCGTCTTTTGGGTCTCGGTGCCCTTCGGCATCATCGGGACCATCTGGGGCTATCACAGCCTTCGCGACAACGGGAAGCGCGCGGCCGCCAAGATCGACTGGTGGGGCAACCTCACCTTCGCGGTCGGTCTCACGTCGATCCTCGTCGGCATCGTCTACGGGATCCAGCCCTATATGCAGCACTCCATGGGCTGGACGTCGCCGCGCGTTCTCGCCGCCTTTCTCATCGGCGTCGTGTTCCTGATCGCGTTCTTCGTCGTCGAGAACCGTGTGGAGTCGCCGATGTTCAACCTGCGACTCTTCAAGATGCGCGCGTTTTCCACGGGCAGCACGGCAGGATTCTTGGCGGCGATCTCACGAGGTGGTCTCCAGTTCATGCTCATCATCTGGCTCCAGGGAATCTGGTTGCCACTGCACGGGTACGCGTACTCCGCCACGCCGCTGTGGGCCGGCATCTACCTCCTGCCGTTGACCATAGGTTTCTTGTTCGCCGGACCGATCTCGGGCTATCTCTCGGATCGCCACGGTGCTCGCATCCTCTCGACGGCGGGCATGTTGGTGTTCGGCGTCAGCTTCGTCGGGTTGCTCCTCGTGCCGACCAACTTCAGTTACTGGGTCTTCGCGACCATGGTGTTCTTGAACGGCGTCGGCGGTGGAATGTTCTCCGCGCCCAACCAGGCGGCGATCATGAACAGTGTGCCCGCTGAAGAGCGCGGGGGGGCGGCCGGTATCCAGGCGGCGTTCATGAACACCGGCTTCGTCCTTTCCATTGGCGTGTTCTTCTCATTGATGATCGTCGGTCTCACGAACACTCTCCCCAAGGCCATGTTCAAGGGGCTGAGCGCTCACGGTCTCGCCGCGAGCCAGGCGCACGCCATCGCGAATCTGCCGGCGGTCGGGAGCCTGTTCTCCGCATTCCTCGGCAAGAATCCTCTGAAGAACCTCCTCGGCTCACAAGCGTCGTCGCACGTGGACCACGCGCAGTGGCTGATCCTCACGGGCAAGCAGTTCTTTCCCGACCTCATCGAGAGCTCGTTCCACCACGGACTCGAGATCGTCTTCGGGGCGGCGATCGTGATGTCCCTCATCGGCGCACTGGCCTCGGCCCTCCGGGGCAAGCGCTACGTCCGCGAGGACCAGACACCACTTCGCGAGCACCTCGGTGACGCGGCCGCGACGTCGAGTGCCGTGCCGGGAGAGATTGCCTTGGAGAGCGAGGTGGTGGAATGAAGTCCGTCACGCTCGAATCCGATCGGTCCGTCGAGACCGCCGCGCGCCTGCGACTCGTGATGTTTCGATTGGCCCGAGCCCTTCGGCACCAGGACAGCACGGCGTTGTCGCCGTCGCAGGTCTCTGCGCTCGCGAGCGTCGATGAGTTCGGACCGCTGCGCATCAGCGCTCTCGCGGCGCTCGAATCGGTGGGCGCGCCGGTGGCGACGAGAATCGTCGCCAGTCTCGAAGACCTCGAACTGTTGAAGCGAACTGAAGATCCCGAAGACAAGCGAGCCTCGCTGATCGAACTTTCGGTTCACGGTCGCGACGTGCTTGGCGCGCTCTGGAGTGAACGCACGATTGGACTGAGTTCGCGCCTCGAGCAACTCACGTCGGCCGAGCGGAGCCGCTTGGAGTTGGCGCTGCCGGCGTTGGAGAAGTTGGTCCGCGAGGACGTTCGTTAACCGACGGGAACGTCGCTCGAACAGAACTTGCACTTCGTCGCGGCCAAGGGCAGGCCGCTCGACAGGCAGCTCGGACAGGTCTTGGAGGGAGCCGGGGGGCCAAAGACCGCCGTGCCGCGGCGCTGCATGTACGTGCGATAGGGCACGACGATCACGAAATAGACAACGGCCATGAAGGTTACGAAGTAGACGATCGCCGAGATGAAGGCGCCCATGTTGATGCGCTGACCGTTCAACGTCCACCCGAGACCCTTCCCTGAGGATCCGCCGCCGGCGAGCGAGTTGATGATCGGCGTGATGATGTTGCCGGAGAACGCCGCCATGAGTGTGCTGAAGGCCAGAGCGATCACCAGACCCACGGCGATGACGACCAACTCACCTTGCATCAAGAAATTCTTGAATCCCTTCATGAAATCTCCTCCATCGTGTCCGAGTCAAACCGGCTCAGTTTCTCACCACGATTCTTACCAAATTCGCCGACTCCACGACGAATGCGCGGACAATCGCGTTCACGTCGTCGCTGTCGTCACGAAACGTTCAACCGTCGATGCTAGAACTGTTGCACGTCGCGGAGGTTTCGATGGCTGATGTCATAAAGGTTGTCGGACTGACCAAGCGCTTCGGGTCCCTCACCGCCGTGAACGACGTGTCATTCAACGTCGAAGGTGGTGAGATCTTCGGCCTCCTGGGCAAGAACGGCGCGGGTAAGACCACGACGGTGGAGATCCTTGAGGGCTACCAATCGCCCGATGAAGGTCAGGTCCTCGTACTCGGGATCGACCCCAAAAAGGGCGGCGGTGCCTGGAAGGACCGCATCGGACTGGTCTTGCAGGACTCGGACTTCGACCCGAGTCACACGGTCACCGAGACCGTCAAACTGTTCGCCGGCTTCTTCTCGCACCCCAAGAGCGTCGCCGAGACACTCGAACTCGTGGGCCTCACCGACAAGGCAACCACGCGCATCGGACGACTCTCCGGCGGACAGCGTCGTCGTGTCGACGTCGCGCTGGGCATCATCGGCTCGCCGGAACTGTTGTTCCTGGACGAACCGACGACCGGCTTCGACCCGTCGGCGCGTCGAGAGTTCTGGACGATGCTCGAAGGTCTGCGTTCGGCGGGGACCTCGATCCTGTTGACGACGCACTACATGGAAGAGGCCCAGCACTTGTGCGACCGGATCGCGATCCTGTCGTCCGGTCGCATCGTCGCCGAGGGTACGTCGACGTCACTGATCGCGCTGGCCGGAACGACGACCGTGCGATTCGACCACGTCGAAGGCCTCGACGTCGCCGCACTGTCGCGAGAAGCGGGGATCGAATTCAAGGTGCAAGGCGATGCGGTGGCGGCGACGCTTTCCACCGCACAATCAGAGTTGCTCCGACTGCTGCAGTACGTCGAGCGCGAAGATATCGAGTTGGGCGGGTTCGAGGTGGTTCGCCCGACGCTGAACGACGTCTTCCTCGACGTGACGGGGGAGCAAGCGTGAGGTTCATCACCCTGTCATTGCGACAGGCCGAGTACAACTTGGTCGCGTACGCGAGGAGCGCGCGAACGGTCATCTTCGGCGTCTTGATGCCGGTCGGATTCCTCGCGCTCTTCAATTCGGTCTTCGGCGGCAAGTACAAGACGATTCCGGTCGACGGTCATAACATCTCGACGATTGCTTTCTACACTGGAGGTCTCACGACCTACGGGGTGATGCTCGGCACCTTCACCGGGATCCTCGTCGCGATCGTCGGTGCGCGCGAGGCCGGGTGGCTGAAGCGTTTCCGCGGTACCCCGATGCCGCCGGGCGTCTTCCTCGCCGGCGAGATCATGTACTTGTTCGTGACGTCACTCGGTCTGATCATCGTGATGCTCGCGGTCTCGCACTTCGGCTACAACCTGTCGTTGCCGGCGCACGCGTATCTCGCGATCTTCTGCTACACGGTGCTCGGGGTGTTCGCCTTCTCGGCGATGGGCCTCGCGCTGACGAGGTTGATCACCACCTCGGAGATGGCCGGCTCGGTGGGACCGTTCACGGTCGTCATCTTGAGCTTCGTCAGCGGCGTCTTTCTCGCGCCGAACCTTCTCCCGGCGTGGCTCTTGAACTTTTCGTCGTACCTGCCGCTCGAGCCGATCGTGAGCGGTATGCAGCACGCCATCGCGTTGCCCGGTGGTTCGGGACTTCAGTTACGGCCGTTCGTCGTCCTCGGCATCTGGGGCGCGGTCAGTTTTGTCATCGCTCAAATGAACTTCACGTGGGAACCGCAACGTCGCTAGTTGGTTCTACGCTGGCTCTTTCGGCAGACCGAGTACTCGCTCGCCGATGATGTTGCGCTGCACGGCTGAGGTGCCGCCGCCGATCGTCAGTGCTTGGGAGTAAAGGAATCCGAAGGCCCACGCACTCCCGTCGGTGCCGTCGGTGCCTCCTGGCCCGCGACCTTCGAGCATCCCCGCCGAACCGGCGAGTCGATTGGCGAGGTTCATGACCTCTTGGCCGTGGTCGTCGGCGAGCGCCTTTCGCACGCTGGCTTCGGCGCCGGGCTCTCGTCCGGCCTGGGCCGCGGCGACGAGTCGTAGTCGCAGGAGACGCAGGATCTCCCCGTGCGACCAACACTTGACCAACTCATCGCGTTCGAGTTCGTCGTGCGCGACGTGGGACGTTCGCACCAGTTCGATCAAATCAGCGGCCGTCGGTCCACGTCCCCACAGGACGCCCTCGCCGGAGAGCGAGACCCGTTCGTTGCCGAGGGTGACCTTCGCCAGACGCCACCCGTCGTTCACGTCGCCAATGAGGTAGTCGGCCGGCAGGCGCACCTCGTCCAGGAAGACCTCGTTGAAGGCGTGGTCGCCGGTGATGTCGATGATCGGGCGAATCGTGATACCCGGTGCCTTCATCGGACAGATGAAGTAACTGATGCCCTTTTGCGGCGCGCCCTCGTTGGACGTTCGCGCCAGCAAGATGCCCCACGTCGCGAGATGCGCGTAACTGGTCCACACTTTTTGACCGGTGATGATCCATTCGTCGCCGTCGCGCTCGGCGCGCGTGGTGAGCGAGGCGAGATCGCTGCCGGCGCTGGGCTCGCTGAAGAGCTGGCACCAGAACTCCTCGCCGCTCAACAGTTTGGGCAGCCAGCGCCGCTGTTGTTCCTCGGTGCCGGCCAAGAGGATCGTCGGTCCGGCCCACCCGATGCCGATGGGGTTGATGGGTAGACGAACGTTCGCACGTTTCAATTCGTCGTCGATGAGGAGTTGGTGATTCGCGTCGGCGCCGAGACCCCAGGGCTTGGGCAAGTGCGGCGCGACCAGGCCCGCCTCGGCGAGTTGCACCGGCGTCGGGTGGGGGTGCATTGAGAGCCATTCACGAATCGCGACGCGACGGGGATCGTTCACGTCGGGACCGTCGTCGTCAATCGAGACGGTCATCGGAGCGAGGAGGCCCCGGCCCTCCTCTTCGTCCTCGAGCACCATCTCCGGCGACTTCTTCATGACTACCTCCCTTGCCACCGTACTCGCGACGACTTGGTCGCTGGCCGTCGCTGTGGACCGGTCACGAAGCATCGAAGTGTCGGAATTTTCGGGCTTCGCCTAGAGCGCGGCGATGATCTCTTCGATGGCCATTGGAATGTCCGAGGCACTGGCGTAGACCGGCAACGCCGCACCGGCGCGACCGTGCAGGTGAGCCGCGAGCGCGGCAGCTTCGAGCGGATCGTGGCCCCGGGCGATCGTCGCGCCGATGACCCCGGAAAGGACGTCACCACTGCCGGCGGTGGCGAGCGTCGGGGTGCCCGAACGCACGACGCGTACTCGTCCGTCGCGGTCGGCGATCAATGTCGTGGCACCTTTGAGCAGTACGACGCAATTGGTCTCGCGAGCGAGCGAGCGCACTGCCTCGAGGCGATCGTCGGGAATCGCCTTACCGGTCAGTCGCGCGAATTCACCTTCGTGCGGTGTCAGGACCCATCGCTGATCTTCCGAGGTCTTGGAGTCGATCAACGATCGATGGAGTCCGTCGGCGTCCAGTACCACCGGCATCGCCACGTCGGCGAGGCGTTGGCGCAACCAGTCGACACTGTCGATGCCGAGACCCGGTCCGGCCACGACGCAGCGGCTGCGTTTTTCGATGGTCGCCTCGTCGCTCCGTACGACTTCGGCGGGCAGGTCTACCAGTGGGGCGACGTCGCCACGGCTCGAGAGCCTGATCATCGAGGCGCCGGCTGCCAACGCACCGCGAACCACTAGGTCGGCGGCGCCCGGCATCAACGTCGAACCGGCGAGTACCTGAATCGCGTGCGTCCATTTGTGGTCGCTCGAGTCGCGAGAAATGAGCGTCGCGAGGTCGCCGTCCTCGACGAGACCGTCATCGAAGTGCTCGACGATACCTAAAGCGGCGAAGCGGAGCTGACCGCACAGCGCGGCCGCCGGACCCGAGACGTGTGCCGGTTTCAACGCGCCCAGGGCCATCGTCACGTCGGCCGGCATCGGCGAGCCGAGCAGGGCGCCCGTGTCGGCGTCGACGCCCGACGGCAGATCGACGGCGAGTACCAATGCCTGGTCGGCGACGCGCGGAGCCACGTAGGGCCGCGAACAACCGAGCCCGAAGGCCGCGTCGATCACCAGCGCGTAACCACGTAGTTCCTTGGGCTGGGACGCGACCTCGATGACGTCGACCTTGGCTCCGCGAGAACGAAGCCACGCGGCCGCGACTCTTCCGTCGGCTCCGTTGAGGCCCGGTCCCACGATCACCGCGACGCGCGATCCGTAGCACGAGCCGAGCAACGCTTGGGCCCCGAGCGCCACGGCATTGCCGGCCGCGGCGACCAGGGCGTCACCGCCGCGGGTCTTGACCGCGAGCGCGTCGGCCTCGCGCATCTGGGCCGTGGCGAGGATCGGGATCACGAGTCGGTCTCGATCGAGCGACGACGGAGGGGTGTCCAGGGTTCCATGCAAAGTCCACCTTACGACAGTCGTTTTCTTGGTCGTCGAGGGGGGAATGGCCCGCAATCACGGGCGCGCTTTCGTAGGCTGAAGGGGTGGAGCCCGTGACGCAGTTCGACCGTGCCGCCGGCGCCCTGTACGGCCTCGCGATCGGCGACGCACTCGGAATGCCGACCCAGATGATGTCGAGAGAAGAGGTCGTCAGCGTCTTTGGCAAGGTCCTCGTTGACTTTGAACCGGCGCCGACCGACCACCCGATCGCCGAGGGCATGAACGCGGGACGAATCACCGACGACACCGAACAGGCCGTGCTGCTCGCGACCGAGCTGATTCACGGCCACGGTGAAGTCAACATTCAAAGTTGGGCCGACGCGCTCATCGCGTGGGAAGAGTCGATGAAAGCCAAGGGTTCGTTGGACCTCCTCGGACCGTCGACCAAGCGCGCGATCAATGCGCTGATGGCGGGTGGTGATCCCGAAGAAGTGGGACGCCGAGGTGATACCAATGGTGCGGCGATGCGCATCACCCCGGTGGCGATCGCCGTTCGGTCCTTGGACATCGACGAGTTGGTCACGCGCGTGGCCCAAGCGAGTCGCTTGACGCACAACACCAGTGTGGCCCTCGCGGGCGCCGCCGCGGTTGCCGGCGCCGTGAGCGCGGGCGTCGAAGGTCTCACCTTCGACGTGATGATTGACACCGCGTGCGACGCCGCGGTGCGAGGATCTCGCCGGGGTCACTGGATCGCCGGTGCGGACGTCGCGGTGCGAATCCGCTGGGCCATCGATCTCGTGCACGGACTCGACGCCGAGAGCGTCGTGGACCTCTTGCCAATCCTGGTCGGAACGAGTTTGGCGACGTGGGAGTCGGTGCCCGCGGCCTTCGCCGTCGCCAGCGCGTTCAGAGACGAGCCGTGGTTGGCCTGTCGAGTCGCGGCGTCGCTCGGTGGCGACAGCGACACCATCGCCGCGATGACCGGAGCCATCGTTGGATCGCGATGCGGCCTCAACGTCTTTCCCGCCGCCGCGCGAGAGACCGTGGCGCGGGTGAACGGACTCGAACTCGATGAGATGGCGCGACGCTTGTTGCAACTGCGAAACGGATCCGAGCAAAGCGCCGCGTGAGCCCCGCGCCACGCCTGATCCTCGTGGACAGCGTCGTCGTGGACGTCGTCTTGAACGTCGACTCCTTGCCGGATCGAGGTTCGGACACCTTGGTCGAACGCAGTGACTCCTACGCCGGGGGAGGGTTCAACGTCATGGCCGCCGCCTCAAGGCTGGGACTTCCTTCGGTGTACGGCGGGGTCGTCGGACTCGGGCCCTTCGCGACGATTGCTCAAGAGGCGATGCGCGTGGAAAACATCGTCGTCGCCACGGCGCCGATTGACGACGTCGACACGGGATTCGTGGTCGCCATCGTCGAAGACGGAGGGGAGCGCACGTTCCTGACGAGCGTCGGCGCCGAGGCGACGCTCTCGACCAGCCAACTCGACGAACTGGACGTGACCGCCAGCGACTTCGTCTATTTCTCCGGCTACGCGCTCTTGCACGACAGCAACGCACGCGCGTTGATGGCCTTCTTGAAGCAGATTCCTCGCGCGACGTGTTTTCTCTTCGACCCCGGACCGATCGCGAACGAGATCGACGAAGTACTCCTCGACGCGGTGTTCGATCGGGTCGATTGGTTCTCGTGCAACGCACGTGAAGCGTCGTTGCTCACGAGCTCGTCGGACGTCGAGTTCGCCGCCCGTACCCTTCGCGGCCGGATGAATCGCGGAGGCGCCATCGTGCGAATCGGAGCCGGAGGTTGCGTGGTGGCCCAATCGGCAGAGCGAAGTGAAATCGTGATGGGATTCCGTGTCGAGAGTGTCGATACCAATGGTGCGGGCGACTGTCACGTGGGCGCGTTCGCGGCTCAGTTGGCCCTGGGACGCGATCCGATCGAATCGGCGCGCTGGGCGAACGCGGCCGCGGCGTGGTCGATCACGAAACGCGGTCCCGCGACGGGTCCGACGTTGGAGGAACTTCAGAGTTTCGTCGGTTAGAAGAACACCGAGCAGAGTTCGTAGATCTCGCGGGGCACTTTTCGCTGGCCGCCGATCACCGACGAGAGGGGGCTGAGCACGACGGTGTTGTCCCGAACGACCGGAATGGTCCCGAATTTGCCCGCGGTGACGGCTTCGTAGGCGCCCGCGCCCACACGCGTGGCCCAAATACGGTCGTGTGCGGTGGGGCTGCCGCCGCGCTGCAGGTGACCGAGGACCGTGGTGCGCACTTCAATGTCGGTCAGTTCTTCGATCTTCGAAGCGACGAACTGACCGACGCCGCGCGTGGCCAACCGTACGCCACCGACCCCCTCGGTCGACAGTTCGCCCTCCTCGGTGCCACCCAGTGTCGAGAGATTCACGCCCTCGGCAACGACGACGATGGAAAAAGCCAAACCAGCGGCGACCCGGCGACCGAGGTGTCGCATGATGTCGTCCATGGTGACGGGAAATTCGGGAATGACGATCATGTCGGCGCCGCCGGCGAGGCCGCCCATCGCGGCGACCCAGCCGGTCAATCGTCCCATCGTCTCTACGACCATGACTCGGTGATGCGAGGCCGCGGTCGTATAGAGCCGGTCGATCGATTCAGCCACGATGCTGATCGCGGTGTCAAAACCGATGCAGTAGTCGGTGCCGAGCAGGTCGTTGTCGAGTGTCTTGGGCACGCCGACGATGGGTGCTCCATGATCGGCCAGCCACGTCGAAATTCGGTGGGTACCGTCGCCGCCAATCGAGATCAACGCGTCGAGGTGCTCGTCGATCGCGGCCAACACTCGTTCTCGACCGCCCGCGGGATTGTCGAGGTTGTAGCGCGCGGTACCGAGCAGCGTTCCGCCCTGGGCGATCACGCCCTGTAAGTCGCCGGCGACGAGCGGACGGCCCGCGTATTCGCTCGCGAGTCCGGCCCAACCGTTGGCGATGCCGATGACTTCGTGGCCATCTCGAAGGGCCATCTGGCCGATGGCACGAATGGCCGCGTTGAGGCCGGGCGCGTCACCACCCGCCGTAAGAACACCGATACGCAATGCAACTCCTCTGAACCCAACCGCACCAATTCTACGCAGGGTTGGTGCAGGGCTTTATCGCATTGTCGAAGTGAATTCCCAGGGATGAGAGGTCGTCAGAGTCGCTCGGTCACTCGTCGTCACGCTCGCCAATGACGTCGCCGACGGAGGTATTTGCGCAGTTCAGGAGACAGTTGCGGACGTCGGGTCGACATTTTCTTGCTCACGAACCTGGCTGCTCGTCAAGACGACGGTGGCGAGGAAACTCAACACCAGGGCAGCGAAGACACCCAGGTTCGCGTAGGCCCAGTTTCCGCTCTTGCCACCGAGGTGCAATGGTCCGAGCAGGTAGCCCTGCCACGTCAGCCACGACGCACCGGTGTTGGTGACGAGTCCCCAGCCGATGACGCTGGTCACGATCGTCGTCACGACGGGAATGAGACGAACGTCGCCGTAGCGTCCGGTGTTGCGAAACAGGTCGGTGTCGGAATAGTCCTTTCGCCGTAAGGCCAAGTCGCCGAGGAATACGCCGCACCACGCCGCGATCAAGACTCCGACCGTGATCAAGAATCCTTCGAACTGGGGGAGGAAGTTGTGGGCGACGAAGACGATGTAAATGGTTCCGATCACCATCACGACTCCGTCAACCCCGGCCGCGGCGTACCGCGGGATTTTGATACCGGCCGACAGTAGCGAGAGGCCGGAGGAGTAGATGTCCAGTACGGCGCCGCCCACCAGTCCGAGGACCGCGACGATGACGAAGGGGACGAGGAACCAGGTCGGCAACAGCGTGGCCAACGCGCCCACCGGGTCGTTGCCAATCGCCGAACTCAGCGACGACGAGGAACCGGCCAAAAGGAGACCGAAGAAGACGAGGATGACGGGCGCAATCGACGAACCGAACGTCGTCCACCAGACAACGCCGCTGGTCGAAGCCTTGCGGGGCAAGTAGCGCGAATAGTCAGCCGCGGCGTTGACCCAACCCAGGCCGAAGCCCGTCATCACGAAGACGAGAGCACCGATCAGACTTTGTGTTGTGCCACTGTGCACGTGCGACACGACGTGCCAACTGACGTGTTTGAACGTGAGCACGATGAAAAAGACGGTGAGGACGCCGGTGATCACGGTGATTACCGCCTGCATCCTCATAATCAAGTCAAAGCCCATGACGCCGCCGACAATAATCAGTGCCGCGATGACGACCATGGCCACTGCCTTGACGCCGTCGCCGCCGCCCCAGCCGAGGCGGGTGAAGACCGTCGAGGTGGCGAGTACCGCGATGACCGTGAGCACGGTCTCCCAGCCAACACAGAGCAGCCACGAGATGAAGGACGGAAGTCGGTTTCCTCGCACGCCGTAGGCGGCTCGACTGAGAACCATCGTCGGCGCCGAACCTCGCTTTCCCGCGGTCGCGATGATGCCGCACAGTACGAAACTGACGATGATGCCGATGAGTCCGACGATGAGCCCCTGCCAGAAGGAGATTCCGAAACCCAAGATATAGGCGCCATAGCTAAGTCCGAGTACCGACACGTTGGCCCCGAACCACGGCCAGAAGAGCTGACGGGGTTCGCCCTTGCGTTCGCCCTCGGTAATGACGTTGATGCCGTTTTCCTCGATGCGTAACGCACCGGCGCCACCGACACCTACTGCCTCAGAGACTTCGCTCACAGCACCCCCTTCGCGACACCGCGCATCGCTTTCGAAGATTTTACGCACGCCACGAGTGATGCCGTAACCAAATCTTTCACATGCATTCGATGACGACGATGCCGCTCATTAGGGTGAACGCGTGAACTCTTCGGCCCGTTTGTTCTGCCTCGACACCGTCATGATCGACATCGTCCTGCGAATCGCGCAGGTTCCCGTGAGTGGCTCTGACGTCCTGGCCAGCGAGCACCTGATTACGACGGGTGGTGGCTACAACGCCATGAGCGCCGCCGCACGACAGGGCGTCTCGGCGGTGTACGCCGGTCGACTCGGTCGCGGACCGTTTTCATCGATCGCTCGTTCGTCGCTGGATCACGACGACGTGAGTGAACCGTTGGAGGCGGACGAGACTCGCGACGCGGGATTCTGCGTGGCGTTGATCGACGATGAGGGCGAGCGCACGTTCATCACGTCGCCCGGGGCCGAAGGTTCGCTTCGACTCTCAGACCTGTCATCACTTGATGTCCGTGGCGCGGACTACGTCCTCGTCTCTGGTTACAACGTGATGTATCGCGGTTCGGCCGAGATCGTTCTCGAGTGGCTGGCGGGCCTGAGCGAGGACGTGGTGGTCGCCTTCGATCCGAGCAACCGAGTGACGGACATTCCGAAGTCGAACCTACGTGCCGTGCTGGAACGCGCCGACTGGGTGCTCTGCAATGAGGCTGAAGCCTCGTTGCTGACGGATAAGGACACGCTGAGAGAGTCCGTCGTCGCACTGGCCGAGCAGACGGGTCGCGCCGGGGTCGTCGTGCGCCACGGCGAAAGTGGCTGCACCGTAATGACGAAGGGCGAGAAACCCGTGCAGGTCGACGGATTCAAGGTCGCCGTCGTCGACACGAACGGCGCGGGCGACACGCACTCCGGCGTCTTTCTCGCCGAATTGGCGCTGGGTACCGACGTCATCGAGGCGGCGCGACGAGGGAACGCGGCGTCGGCCATCGCCATCTCGGTCCTCGGGCCGGCGTCGTGTCCAGGACGCGACGTGGTCTCGGCGAAGATCCACCGGTCCTGACTGGTCATGAGGTGACCTAGCGTGAACGGTGTTCGAGGGGGAGTGGTGAAGCAGTACGAACGCTTTGAGGGAACGATCGGCAACACGGTCGCTGAGTCGGTACCGTGGTGGCCCGAGCCGACGCATCCCAACGAGGGTGCGCCAAATATATTGGTGATCCTCATCGACGACCTCGGATTCTCCCACTTCAACTGTTTCGGGTCGGACCTCGTCACGCCGAACATTGACGCACTCGCCGCCGGCGGACTGCGCTTCTCCAATTTCCATGTCACGCCACTCTGTTCACCGACTCGGGCTGCGTTGCTGACGGGGAGAAATCATCACAGCGTGGGTATGCGCGGACTTTCGAACTGGAGCACCGGTTTTCCCAGCATGCGCGGACAGATCTCGAACCACGCCGCCACGATGGCCGAGGTGCTGCGTGAAGATGGCTACACGACCTTCGCCGTCGGCAAGTGGCATCTCGTGTCAATGGAGAACTCGTCGTCGGCCGGTCCCTTCGACCAGTGGCCGTTGCAACGAGGATTCGATCGCTACTACGGCTTCCTCGACGGCGAGACCGACCAGTTCGCGCCCGATCTCACGTACGACAATCATCGAGTCGAACGACCCAAGAGCGTGGCCGACGGCTACCACCTGAGTGAAGACCTCATCGATCACGCGATCGGGTTCATCCACGACGCCAAATCCGTTCGTCCCGACCGTCCTTTCTTCACCTACCTCGCCTTCGGCGCGACGCACGCGCCGCATCAGGCGCCGGTGGAGTACCTGGAGCGTCACCGTGGCCGCTACGACGAGGGGTGGGACGTCGCGCGCTCGAAGTGGTTCTCGCGACAAAAGGAGCTGGGCATCGTGCCAGAGTTCACCGAGCTCGCGCCGCGCAACGACGGTGTCGAAGCGTGGGATGAACTCCCGGAGAACCAGAAGAAACTCGCCGCGCGACTGCAAGAGGCCTACGCCGCCTTCTTGGAGCACACCGACGCTCAGATCGGTCGACTCGTCGCGGATCTGGAGACGATCGGCGAACTCGATAATACGCTGATCCTCTTGATGAGCGACAACGGCGCTAGCCAAGAAGGCGGTCCCTTCGGTGTGTTGCACGAGATGAAGTACTTCAACATGGTGATGGAGAGTCCCGATGAGGCGGTGTTGCACCTCGATGACATCGGGGGGCCGAGCAGTCACTCCAACTACCCCTGGGGCTGGGCCCAGGCCGGGAACACCCCCTTCAAGTGGTACAAGCAGAACACGCACGAGGGTGGGGTGCACGTACCGCTCGTCGTGCACTGGCCGAACGGCATCGCCGCGCACGGCGAAGTGAGGAACCAGTTCCACTACGTCACGGACGTCGCGCCGACGGTGCTCGAGGTCGCGGGCGCCACGATGCCCGAGTTCTACCGCGGCCTGGAACAGATGCCCATGGCCGGCGCCTCGATGGCCTACGCCTTCGATCACGCCGACGAGCCGAGTCACAAGAGCACGCAGTACTTCGAGATGGGCGGACACCGCGCCATGTACCACGAGGGATGGAAGGCGGTCACGCGCCACGTGTTCGGCGTCGCTTTCGATGACGATCGTTGGGAGCTGTATCACGTCGCCGAGGACCCTTCGGAATGCCGGGACCTCGCCGAGGCGAACCCTGAGAAACTTAAGAAGTTGATCCAACTCTGGTGGCACGAGGCCGAGGAGTACGGCGTCCTGCCCTTGGACGATCGAGGCTTGGCGCTCTTCGCGTCACGTTCGCACGATTACTCGCCGCATCCGATCTCTCGTCACTACACCTATTTACCTCCGCTCAATCCAATACCGCCGTCGGCCGCCGCCGGTATTGGGGGGCGGAGCTGGGATTTGGAGGCGCGCGTCGAACGCGCCCGCGATAAGGGTGGCGTGATCCTCGCCATGGGCACCGAGAACGCTGGCGTCGCTCTATTCGTTCAGGACAATCGATTGGTCTTCGACTACAACATCTTCATGGAACATCACGTGTTGGAATCCACAGAAGAGGTACCCGACGGCGTCTCGGTGCTCGGTGCTCGATTCCGAAGGGCTCGGCGCGACGCCGAGGTCTCTCTGACGATTGACGGACGTGACGTCGGCTCGCTTCAACTCCCGTTCGTGATGAAGATCTTCTCCTCGATCGCGATGGGTATTGGTCGCGATCACGGTTCGCCGGTCTCTGCGCGCTACGTCGACGACTTCGCCTTCGAAGGGCAGATCGAACGGGTGGATATCCAGCTGATCTCTCGCGACAGCAACGAAGAAAAGGAGGCGGCCGCCCGTGAGGGCATGGCCCGACAATAAATATGGAACGCCTACGCACGCCCGAGAAGAACTTCGAGGGACTCACTGATTTTGACTTCGAACCGCACTACGCCGACGTCGCCGATCCGACGGGTGGCCCTTCGCTTCGAATGGCGTACCTCGACGAAGGTCCTCGTGACGGGCACGCCGTCGTGCTGTTGCACGGCGAGCCGTCCTGGTCGTACCTGTACCGATTCATGATTCCGGGCCTCGTGGCCGGCGGAGGTCGGGTCATCGCGCCGGACCTCGTGGGCTTCGGACGATCGGATAAGCCGAGCGAGCGCGAGGAGTACACCTTCGAGCGTCACGTTGCATGGATCCGCGAGTTGCTCTTCGACCAATTAGAACTGCACGACGTCACACTGTTCGCCCAGGACTGGGGAAGTCTGATCGGGCTGCGGCTCGTGGGTGAGCATCCGGCGCGCTTCGCGCGCGTGGCGATTGGCAACGGGGGTCTTCCGACCGGTGACGAGCGGATGGGCGAAGCCTTCAAGGCGTGGCAGGACTTCAGTCAGACGACGCCCGAACTCCATATCGGCAACATCGTCTCCGGGGGCTGCTCAGAGCGTCTCAGTGCGGAAGTGGTCGCGGCCTACGACGCGCCGTTCCCCGACGAGTCCTACAAGGAAGGTGCGCGACAGTTCCCGAAGTTGGTGCCGACGTCACCCGAAGACCCCGCCCACGACGCCAACGTCGCGGCGTGGGCCGTCTTGGCGACATTCACGAAGCCGTTCCTCTGTTGTTTCAGCGGCGACGCCATCACCCGAGGCGGGGACGAAAAGTTCTTGCGCGTCGTGCCGGGAGCGCGGGGTCAGGCGCACACGACAGTGCCGGGGAGCGCGCATTTCCTGCAAGAAGAGAACGGTCCAGAGTTGGCGAGGGTATTGAACGGATTTATTGACGCGAACTAGAAGTAGTTCTCGCCGAGCTCTTCGCTCCACGACGCGACTCGTAGTTCGCCCTTGGGCACGCTCCAGCGAAAGACCGGCTTGACGTCGAGCACCGGTGTGCCGTCGATGCCGTCAAGTCCGCGCACCGTGAAGGAGCGTTCCGAGAGTTCGTCGATCTCGACGGTCGAAAGCAACAACCGATTCGGACGGTCCTTGTTGCGTTGTGCGAAGACGCCGACGTCGGGCCACTGGGCGTTGCCGCGCGGACGTCGGTGCCACGGCCCCGGCGGCACGTCCTCGGCCCAGTCGGCGAAGAAGACGATCTCTACGTGCGAGAAATCTTCAAGTCCCCGAAGGGCTTCACCGGGCACGTCCCGGGCGAGTTCGACGGTGCTGATGATGTCGTCCCAGTTGTCGTCGAGGGCCTCGCTGCGCTCGTTACGGATGTAGGCGATTGGTCGAACGGCGTAGTCCACGTCAACAATCTACTGAGTCGCGAAAACGCGTTTTGCGCTGACACCGAACCCGATAACTGGCGTATCACTGAAGGTAACGTTGGTCGTTCGAGTCAACGACGAGAGGCCCATGCCAGAACTGACCTTTACCTACGGAACCATGGCGGCGGGCAAGTCGACGCTGGCGCTGCAACTCTGTTGGCAACTTCGCCAAGGTCGAGGCGACGTCGCGCTGTGGACCTTCGGTGATCGCAGTGACGCCGGTATGGTGACGAGTCGAATCGGCATCGAGGCCAGCGCCGAGGCAGTGATTCCCGGTACAGATCTCACCGCGCACGTCGAGCGACTCCGTCGCGACGGCATCAACATCCTCGTCATCGACGAAGCCCAGTTCGCGAGTGTCGAGCAGATTGACGCCTTGGCCGAATTGGTCGACGATCTCGGGATCGACGTGCACGCCTTCGGCCTCTCGGCCGACTTCTTGCTCAATCTCTTCCCCGGTTCGGCAAGGCTCTTCGCGATCTCTGACTGGGCCCACGAACTGCCACTGACCTCGACGTGTTGGTGCGGGCAAAAGGGTCGGTGCAACGCCCGCGTCGTGGACGGCGTCGTGGCGCGTGAGGGCAATCAGTTCTTCACGGGCGACGTCAACGAGGGTGTCGTCCATTACCAGGTCCTGTGTCGCACGCACTACCGCTCGGGCCAGCTCCGCGACGAGGCTTGAGTGGAACGTATCGTCGTCGTCGACGCCGATGCGCAATGGCCGACGAACTTCCAGGAGATCGCCACGTACCTTTCGCCATTCATTGTTGGTTCGATCGTGCGCATCGAGCACGTTGGTTCGACTTCGGTACCGGGACTCGCCGCCAAACCGATCATCGATATCGACGTCGTGGTGGCGGACGAAGAGCGGGTACCCATCGTGCTCGCTCTGATCGAATCGGCCGGCTACCGGTGGGTGGGGGACCTGACCGTGAAGGGCCGCGAAGCGTTCGAACCGGTGCACACGCGCCCACTGGCGAGCCATCACCTCTATTTGGTGGTGGAGAACAATCGAGCGCACACGGACCATTGGTTGTTACGTGACGCGTTACTGGAAGATCCCGAATTGACCGCGCGCTACGCCGCGATCAAGCGCGACAACGTGGTGCTTTCCGGTGGCGATGGAGATCGTTATACGGCGCTCAAGGCAGCGTTCGTCGCCGAAGTCCTCACCGAAGCCCGGCGACGCCGAGGTATGGAGCCTGCGGCGTACTGGGACCCCGATCTCGACTGAATCGCCACGTATCACCCGGTCGGCCCGAGAGAGAAACCACAATGGGGAGATGTCCGACACACTCGACCAGAACGGCGATGTGACCGCGACCGTGATTGCCTGCGCGAACCGGTTCGCCGTCTTTTCCGAATGTCCTCATTGCGGTGGGTCGCTCCACCCCGAACACGCGCACTTTAAGTGCGCGTCGTGTGGTTGGCGCGACAGTTGTTGTGATTGATTACGGCTCTCTGAGAGTTTTCCGGAGTCAATAGATTCTCACTCTGAGACCCGTTTCGTCACCTCCCATTTACCTTCGTTTCGCAGATTTCCGGACGCTGACGGAAGAGACCTGCACCATTGACGAATCTCGAAACGTTTCGAAGATTCATGAACTCTTTGGGCGTGGGAAGTTCTTCTTAATTTCACCTGAAAGGTTCATGTGCTTCACGAATCGTTTACCTGTGATTTCTATGTTGCACGTGGCGAAGCGTTTGCGATGCAGCGGCGAGCCATAAGGCATCACCACTTCTATAGGAGGAATATTCAGGATGAGAAACCTTTTACGGTCTCTTACGGCTCTCGCCCTCGTGTCCAGCGGCTTGATCGTTGCGCTTTCGCTTCCCGCGAGCGCCTCAAGCAAGGTAACCACGTGTTTCAGGCTCGAGAAGAACGTCGTGCACGTCAAGAAGTTCCATGGCGCGTGCGGCGGCGGTTGGTTAAGGAAGCGACCTACGCCCGCGCCGGTCGCCGACGATGCGGTTGAGACGCCTGGTTCGGCGAGCCTCACTGAGACGGGAAGCACGCTCTTGTACCCGTTGTGGAACATTTGGGCACCGGCCTACCAGAGTGAGTTCTCCCAGGTCAGCGTGACCACGGGTGGCACCGGATCGGGAACGGGAATCGCTGACGCGGCGAGCGGCACGGTGGACATTGGTTCGTCGGACGCCTACCTCTCCTCGACGCAACTGACGTCCACGCCAAACCTGTTGAACATCCCCTTGGCGATCTCCTACCAGATCATCGAGTACAACATTCCCGGTGTGACCACGCACCTGAAGCTGAACGGCACGATTCTGTCGTCGATTTACCAGGGCAAGATTGTGAACTGGAACGACCCGGCCATCGCGGCGGTCAACCCCGGCGTGACACTGCCCAACTTGAAGATCGTGGCGCTGCACCGCTCGGACGGCAGCGGTGACACGTTCATCTTCAGCCAGTACCTCGCGGACTCCGACCCCACCTGGGCGTCGAAGTACGCCTACGGCACGACGATTTCGTGGCCAACCATCACCAACGAACTGGGAGAGAACGGCAACGGTGGCATGGTCTCGGGCTGTCAGGCGACGGTGGGCTGCATCGCCTACGTGGGCATTAGCTACTTGAACTCCGTGTTGAGCGACGGCGACACCTACGCGCAACTCGAGAACGGCAACGGTCAGTACGAAATGCCGACCTCGACGACGGTGGCGGCCGAGGCCGCTGGCTTCACGGCGAAGACCCCGGCGAGTGGCACCATTTCAATGATCGACGGCAAGATCAATGGCGGCTACCCGATCGTGAACTACGAGTACGCGATCGTGAACAAGAGCCAAGCGAGTACGACGACGGCCAAAGCCATCCGTTCGTTGCTCGAATGGGCCATCGATCCCTCGTACGGCCAGAGTGCGCAGTATCTCGGTCAGGTTCGCTTCGAGCCGCTGCCCGTGAAGATCGTGACGCAGTCGTACAAGCAGATCAAATCAATCCAGTAGTTGTTTCGAATGGGTGACGACATAGCTTCATCCGGCATGACGTTGCCCGTGGTGAGTGACCCCACCCGACGAGCCTTCGGGCTCCGTCGGGTGGGGTCGTTTCTGCGCGGCTCCGAGGAGAGCGTCTGGCGCTGGAGCGCCCGCGTCGCGTCACTCATCCCTCTCGTGGGTCTCGTCTTCGTCTTGACGGTTCTCGCGATCAAGGCCTGGCCGGCGATCAGGGTCAACGGGCCCGGATTCTTGACCCGCAGTGCCTGGAGCCCCGGCAGTACCTACGGAGCTCCGGTGAGGACCGACGGCGTCTTGCATCCCGTGGGCTCGAGCTACGGCGCGTGGCCCCTCATCGCGGGGACGCTGCAGACGTCGGCGATCGCGCTCATCGTCGCACTGCCCATCTCGCTCGGCACCGCCTTCGCCTTGACCGAGCGCCTTCCGCGATGGTTGGCGCGGCCCATCTCGTTCTTCGTGGAGATACTCGCGGGTATACCCAGCGTGATCATCGGGCTCTGGGGTGTCCTCACACTCGGTCCCTTCCTGGCCGATCACGTCTACCCGTTCATCTCCAACAACATGCCCAATGTGCCCGTGCTTCGTTATTTCAAGGGCAACGTCGGTTACGGCGAAGGTCTCTTGACCTCAGGTCTGGTCCTGGGCTTGATGATCGTCCCCATCATCGCCTCGACGGCACGCGATCTCTTCTTGCAGGTACCGCCCCTACCCAAAGAGGGCGCGGAGGCTCTCGGGATGACCGAAGCCGAGGTCGCTCGTCGGGTCACGATCCCCTGGGTGCGCTCGGGTCTCATCGGCGCGACCGTGCTCGGACTCGGACGGGCACTCGGTGAGACCATCGCCGTCGCCATGATCACCGGATCGATCTTGGGGAAGGTCGCGCCCAACGTGTACGGGACGATGACGACGATCGCGGCGACGATCGTGAGTCAACTCGACTCCGCGGCCACCGACGGGACCGGTTTCGCGATCTCCACCTTGGCCGAGGCGGGACTCGTGCTGGCCGTCATCTCGGTCGTGGTCAACGTCTTAGCGCGCGTGATCGTCAATCGGACGTCCCAACACCTCGCACCCGTGGGGAGGGGCTGATCGTGGCCACGGTGACCAACTCCTATCCCTCGACACGTTCGCGGCGCGTTCGCGAACATTTCTTCAGGGGCCTGTCGTTGGTGGCTCTCATCTTCGTCATCGGACCATCGCTATGGCTCATCGCTGATGTCGTCATCCGTGCGGTGCCGCATTGGCAGTGGAGCGTCTTGACCACGGTGCCCGTGGGCGTGGGCGGTGGACTCGAGAACGCGATACTGGGCACCCTGGTGATCATGGTGGGCGTCTTGATCATCGCCGGCACGATCGGTGTTCTCACGGGCATCCACTTTGCCGAACTCCAGCAGCCCCGCCGAAACGGGAAGGCCGGAGGGAACTTCTTGCGTATGGCGACCGACGTCATGGCGGGCTTTCCGTCAATCGTCCTTGGTTACGTCGGGTACGTGGCGTTGTGCGTGGGCCTTCACTGGGGCTTCTCGCTGTTGCCCGCGCTGATCGTGCTCTCCATCATGGTGACGCCCTACATTTCGAAATCGACTGAATCGGCGCTTCGTCAAGTCCCCACGAACTACCGAGAGGGTGCCGAAGCGTTGGGTATGTCGACGGGTTACGCGTTGCGCAAGGTCGTCATCAAGAGCGCCCTGCCGGGCATCGTGACCGGCCTGCTGATCGCGTTGGCCATCGCCGTGGGCGAGACCGCTCCGCTGCTCTACACCGCGGGCATCACGAACAACCTGCCGTCGATGTCACTGATTCACCAGCCGATCGCCTATCTCACGTACTACGTGTGGACCGACTACAACCAGCCGATCAAGGCCACGCAGTACCTCTCGTTCGATGCCGCGCTGATCCTCATCGTCCTGGTGTTGGTTCTACTCGTATCCTCGAGGTTGTTGGTCAACCGGACCCAGCGCTACGCCGAGGGGCGCCGCTAACTCGTTCTCATCGTCAGAGTACTCAGATTTCGACGGTGCGAAAGGCGGCGTCCTGGCGCTCGAGGGGATGCACTGCCTCTCACGAAACCGAGAGCGTCAGCCCATTAGGCCGTTGACGTATCGATTCGTGTCGGGGTGGACCGGCGACGTAAAGACGTCTTCGGTGGGGCCGTGCTCGATCAAGTGTCCGTCGTAGAAGAACATGGTGGCATCCGAAACACGGCGGGCCTGTCCCAGGTTGTGGGTCACGATGATGATCGTGAGCGCCGGCACCATGTCGCGAATCAACTGTTCCACCGACTCGGTGGTGCGGGGGTCGAGCGACGACGTCGGCTCGTCGAGCAAGAGAACCTCAGGACCCACGGCCAGTGACCGCGCGAGGCAGAGCAACTGCTGTTGCCCGCCCGAAAGGCGGTAGGGCGAGTCGTTCAGGCGATCCTTGACGGCCTCCCACAGCCCTACTTCGCGTAGACGGGTCTCGGCGATGATGTCGAGCTGCTTCCCCTTGGCGATCCGATGCGCCCTCACTCCGGCGATCACGTTGTCCTTGATCGACATCGGGAAGGGGTTCGGACGCTGAAAGAGCATGCCGACTCGGCGCCGAACCGTGAGGAGGTCCTGGCTCGAGTCCCAGATGCTGCAGTCGTCTAAGAGGACTTCGCCGTCACGGCGGAATCCGTAGACCTTGTCGTTCATGCGGTTCAGTGTGCGCAGGAAAGTCGATTTGCCCGATCCGGTGGGGCCGATGAGAGCGGTGATCGTGCCTCGCGGAAAGGTCATGTCGATGTGGTCGAGGATCTTCTTGCTACCGAAACTCAAGGTCAGACCTTCGGTGCGAATGACGTACGGCGGACGCTTCGCGTCGGGGTCGAGCGCCGCGAGTTCGGGAGTGAGACTTCTCGTCGCTGGTTGGGTCGTGGTGGGCTCGAATACCTCACTCATGGTGTTCACTCCTTCGCAGGTCCCACGCATCCTAAAGAAGGAGGGTTACCTGAGTGTGAACACTTCATGAACTGCACCTAATTTACGACTGGCGTACTGCGCGAAAGTCCTGGAGAGCGTGTTTCACACGCGAACGCGGAACTGGTCTCTCGTTCGCATCGGCCGACTCGATGCACCGTGGCGCGTGCCAGACTACCCACAGCGTTTTCGATGGGGGGTCTCGTGGCAAAAGAACTGTGGCAGGAGTCGGCGTCATCGCTGGCGGGCATGATTCGAAACGGCGACACGTCGTCGCGTGAAGTCGTCGAAGCTCACCTGGATCGAATCGACACGGTGAACGGAGCCTTGAACGCCGTCGTCGAGGTGCGTCCCGAGGAAGTACGCGCCGAAGCCGACGCCGCTGACGCCAAGCAGAAGGCCGGCGAAGCGCTCGGTGTCTTGCACGGGGTGCCCTTCACGGTGAAAATCAACCTCGACCAAAAGGGCTACAGCACCAACGAGGGGTGCGAGACCTTGAAGGACTTCATGGCCAGCGAAGACTCGCCACCGGTCGAACTGATGCGACGGGCCGGGGCCGTGGCGCTGGCGCGCACCAACATGCCGGACCTCGGACTGCGGATCAACACCGAGTCCTCGCTCTACGGCGCGACGCACAACCCCTGGAAGCGCGGGCGAACGGCCGGCGGCTCCTCCGGCGGGGAAGCGGCCGCCATTGCCTCCGGCATGAGCCCAATCGGACTCGGCAACGACATCGGGGGGTCGCTACGCAATCCGGCCTACGCGTGCGGCATCGCGTCAATCAAACCTTCACGCGGTCGAGTGGCCCAGGGCAACCCTTCGGCGATGATCGGCGTGCCGATCAGTTGGCAGATCATGCTAGTGAATGGAGTGCTCGCGCGAACCGTCGGTGATGTGCGCCTCGGTCTCGGCGCGGTCATGGGAGCCCACCACCGCGACCCGCAGACGATCGACGCACCGCTCGTCGGCCCGGCACGGTCCAAGCGCGTCGCGCTCGTACCCGAGCCCTTTGGCGGCGAGACCGACGCCGACGTCGCCGAAGGCGTCCGCGTGGCCGGACGCGCTCTCGAAGCGGCCGGCTACGAGGTTGAAGAGATCGAACCGCCCATGGTCTTCGAGTCGTATCTTGCGTGGACCGAGTTGATGATGACCAGTCTGGAGGTCGCGCGACCATTGCTGATGACGGTGATGGGCGCCGGTGGACAGCGTTTCTTGGAACTCGGGACGGTGGAACTCCCGCCGGCGACGCCCCAGTCGATGGCGCTGATGCACGAGAGCCGCTTTCGGGTCGAGATGGCGTGGCGCGAATTCATGACGACCTATCCGCTCGTCGTCGGACCGGTCTGGACCCAACCGCCTTTCGAACACGGCTACGACATCATTGACGCTGAAAGCGCCATGAAAGTCGTCGAGCTTTTCCGATTCGTGATGCCGGCCAACTTGATGGGTCTTCCCGCCGCGTGCGTACCGACGGGCGTCGCCAACGGTCTGCCGACCGGTGTCCAGGTCATGGGGTCGCTGTTTCGCGAGGACCTCTGTCTCGACGCGGCCGAGGCGATCGAAAACTCCGTCGGAGTCCTGACGCCGATCGATCCTCGGGAGTAACTGACGATGGCGCTCGTTCGCCCGATCGACTACCACGACCTCGCGGCGACCATCGAGTTGCTCCAGGGCGGTTCACTGACGCCCGAGTTCGAGGACGTCACGAAGATCGACGACTACTGGTCGGCCGTGGAGGAGACCCGACGTCGACGAGGCGACGTGTTGGTCGCCGAATTGGATGGCGACGTGGTTGGCGTATGTCAGGTCGTCATCTTTCAGCACTTCCAGCACGCCGGCGGTTGGTGCTGTGAGATCGAGAGCGTCCACGTGCGTAGTGACATGCGGAGTCGCGGCATCGGCGCGCAGATGTTGCTCGCGGCCGAGGAACTCGCGCGCGAGCGCGACTGTTACCGGATCCAATTGACGAGTCGCAATGTCCGTGAGGACGCTCACCGTTTCTACCTCGCCAACGGCTACGGCCAGACCAGTCAGGGCTTCAAGAAGTTCTTCTAAACGACCTCGCGCAGGTCACCGTCGTCGACGTCGAAGACGAAGCCTCGGATCTCGGTCGTGTCGACGAAGGGGCTCATCCGAAGCGTCGCGACCGTCGAGCGCACGTCGTCGTCGACGTCGCGGTAGGCGCCGAGTCGAAACGGTGGTCGCACGCCAACGCTCGCCTCGACCTCGTGCGCGAGGACATCTTCTTCGAACGCCTCCAGGCCGCATCGCGTGTGGTGGATCACCATCACCGCACGCGTGTCGAGCAGACGCTGACTGAGCAGCAACGAGCGGATCGCGTCGTCGCTGGCCAGACCGCCGGCGTTGCGGATGAGGTGGGCCTCGCCGAGATTGAGCCCGAGGGCGCCGAAGAGGTCGAGTCGCGAATCCATGCACGTCAGCACCGCCAGGTGGAGTTGCGGCGACGTCGCCATCTCAGAATGGCCGTGTCGTTCAACGTACGCGCGGTTGTGGGCTATCAGTTCATCGATCACGCTCATCGGACAATTGTAGGAAGCACGCGCGAGACGAAGGAACACGAGCGGTAATCGAAATTCTGCACCCGTGTCACGTTGAATTCGAAATCGAGAGTCCTAAGTTGTGATGATGCCCCCACGCCCGCTGGAAGACGCCGGCGGGGGGTCCCTGAGGCGGGGACGCCAGCTCGAGGCGATGACGCTGGGATGGAACGTGGTGGGCGTGAGCGTGCTCGCCGTCGCCGCGGTTGTCGCGCGCTCGGTCGCTCTGGCGGGCTTCGGGTTCGACAGCGTGATCGAGATCGGAGCGTCCACCGTGGTGCTCTGGGAACTCGCTGACGCGACCCAGGCCCGACGACGCCGCGCGATGCGGATCATCGGTTCGGCTTTTGTCGCGTTGGCTCTCTACTTAGGAATTCAGAGCACGATCGTCCTGGCCGTAGGCTTTCGGCCGCACCACAGTGCCATCGGCATCGTGTGGACCGCGTTGACCGCCGTCGCGATGTTCGCGCTCGCCTCAGGCAAGGCCAAGGTTGGCGCGAGACTGAACAATCCAGTGTTGAAGGCCGAGGGCCGCGTCACGATGATTGACGGGATTCTTGCCACCGCGGTACTCGTCGGTCTCGTATTGAATACCTTCGTCGGTTGGTGGTGGGCCGATCCCGTGACGGGCTACGTGATTCTCTACTACGCCCTTCGTGAGGCCCGCACATCGCTGACGAACTGAGTTTTCGACGACGGCCGAGGAGTCGTGGTGTCCAAAGAGAGAATTCGAAAGTCAGTACGCTCGACGTCGGAGGTGGTTATGGACAGCATGGATGAGATCCGAGAAGAGCTCCGTCAGCCGGCGCAAGATTTGCGGGAGTTGATTCCCGACGTGATGAAGGCCTTCGGCGCTCTGTCACAAGCCGCGCAGAGCGAGGGCGAACTCTCACGATTGACCAAAGAGCTGCTCGCCATGGTCATCTCAATCACCCGAGAGTGCGACGGTTGCATCGTGGCCCACACTCGCGGGGCGCTGCGCGAAGGCGCCACGCGTCAACAGATCGCCGAAGCAATTGGCGTCGCGATCGCCCTCAATGGTGGCCCGGGAACGGTGTGGGGTCCTCGGGCCCTCCACGCGTACGACGAAGCGGTGGCTGCGCGCAAGGCCTAATGAGGAGTTACGTCTCAACCTCCGAGCGTGACGTCTTGATCTCGGTACCAGGCGAGTGCTTCGTGGAACTGTTCGATTGCGAAATCCGGCCACAGTTGGTCGACGACGTAAAAGTCGGCGTAGATCGACTGAACGGGCAAGAAGCCACTGAGTCGCCGACCACCACCCCAGCGCACGATGAGATCGATCCGTGAAATGTCGACGGACGCGATACCGTCGGCGACGTTGGAACGCGTACTGGCGTCGCCGTTCTTGAGCGCGTGGTTGAGGTCCCAACTCCAGCCGTAGTTCACGAGGAAGTTGACCTTGATGCGACCCTCGCCGATCCTGGTGCGTTGCGTGTAGCGCAGCAGTTCCTTGGGGAAGAACACCGATTGGGTGTTGCCCACGACGAGAAGGTCGGCGTCCCTTTTTTCCAACTCGGCCACGGCTTCCACGCACGCAGTGCGAAACGCGTCAATTTGAGGTCCGGGACGTTTCGTATTGTCGACGGTGAAGCCGTAGAAGGTGATCTCGGGGATACCTAACGCGATGCACTCCTTGTACAACTCCAGACCCGGCTGCAGGCCGAAGTGATAGCCGTCTTGTTTCTCAAAACCTTGGTCGTGAGCCCAACGCCGATTGCCATCGGGAATGATGCCCACGTGTTGAGGTAGTCGCTTCGCGTTCGGCATATGTTCCTAGAGGCTGTACGGCAGGTGCTTGATGCCGTTGATGAAACGCGACGCCAACCGCGATGGCGTTCCGGTCGAGTGGATGTCAGGGTGTCGTCGCAACAACTCTCTAAAAATCACGGTGATCTCGCGTCGCGCGAGGTGGGCGCCGAGACAAAAGTGCGGCCCCGGCGCGCCGAAGCCGTAATGGTCATTGGGCGTGCGTCCGACGTCGAAGACATCGGGGTTCTCAAATATGTCCTCGTCGCGATTGGCCGAACTGTAGAACAAGAGGACCTTGTCGCCCTTGGAGAGTTCGAAGTTCGAGAGGGTGTAGTCCTCGGCCAGCGTGCGGCGCATCCAGATGACCGGCGACGCCCAACGAACGATCTCGTCGGTGGCGGTCTTGGCGAGTCCCTCGTAGTCGCTGAGCAGTCGGGCCTTCTGATCGGGGTGTTCGCTGAGCGTGTGAAGTCCGTGGGCGATCGCCGTGCGCGTCGTCTCGTTGCCGGCCGTCACGAGCAGTACGAAGAAGGACGCCAACTCTTGTTGCGTGAGTTTCTCGGTTTCGATCTCGGCGTTCACGAGTGCGCTGGTGATGTCATCGATGGGATTGTCGACGCGGTACTTCCCCAGTTCTTCCATGATCGAAGTGAGCGCGGCGCCAGATTCGAGCAGCGCCAGGATGGGGTCCTGGCCTTCGGGGACGAACTCGGGGTCACCGTTGGAGAGGATGATGTTCGAGTGACGCAAGACCGACGCGTACTCACTCGGCGGGACGCCCATCATGTCGCAAATGATCTCGAGAGGAAACGGCGCCGCGACGTCGGTGACGAAGTCGCCAGTGCCGCTCGTTCGCGCACGTTCGATGATCTCGTCGGCCTTTCGTTCGATTGAATCCTCCACCGCGCGGATGTTGCGAGGATTGAACGCGTTCGACACGATTCGGCGCAGTCGGGCGTGCTTGGGATCGTCAGTTGAAATCATGCCCGAGAAGTACTCGACCATCTCGCTCGGTAAGTCCATCTCGGACACCGCCCCGGGTCCCGAGAGGAACGTCTCGGGGTGGCGCGACGCGGTTTGCACGTCGCGATACTTCGTGAGCGCGTAGTAGCCGTTGCCTTCCGGAAACTCGATCACCGAGCCTTCGATCAGTGGCTGGTCGTAGTGGGTGATGGGACTCTCTCGTCGCAGCGTCGCGAAGGCGCTCTCGCGCTCGGCCCACGGTCGTCGCCAAAACTCCATGTCCGAGAGGTTGATCGATTCGACGGTCCAGGACTCAGTGGGTTCCATGGGCCAAATCGTAATCATTCCGTCCGCCGTCACGTGGCGTCCAATTCACGGCAGACTGGACACGTGGAAGAACTGACGGACCAGGAGCGCGCGACGCGATTGAAGGCGCTCAACGCGCTGCTCGATCTGATGCGTCCGTCGGTCCAGGCTGACGGTGGTGACTTGGTTCTCATCCGGGCTGACGTCGAGACCGGCGTCGTCGAAGTGCAACTCCAGGGCGCGTGTTCGAGTTGCGCCATTTCATCGGACACCCTCCAAGGCGGCGTCACGAGGATCTTGAAAGACCGATTGGCGTGGGTCACCGAGGTCGTGGGCGGCGTCGACGACTCCATCGACCCGGAGGACTCGATGTCCCTAGGCGTCGGCGGCTACGTGCCGCGCTATCGACAGCTGTAGTCCGAGACGCCATGAGGATCTTCGGTCTCTTCGGTTGGCGGCGAGGGGCTACGCCCCGTCCGGATCAGCAGATGAACAGCGCGGCGCTCCAACAGGAGAAGGTCGACGAGATCGTCTCAAAACAGGATTCTCGTTACGACGCGATGACTGAAGAAGAGCGCGCGAAGTACTACATGAAGCCCAGCCTGATGACGAAGATTAAGAAATCGCTGCGCGGTCAATAGCGCCGTTCACGGTTCGCTCGTTCGCGAGGGGCAGCAGTCTCAACCATTGAAGATGCTCACGACGACAGAATCCTCGAGACTTCTCCGAGTCGCTCCGGTACCACGCGCCACCACATCCATCGGCCCCGCTTTTCGCCGACGATCAGTCCGGCCTCGGCGAGAATCCTGGTGTGGTGCGAGATGGTGGGCTGGCTCTTACCTAATGGTTCTTCCAAGGCGCAACTGCACACCTCATCTTCGGCGGCGACGAGTGACAACATGCGAAGACGAATTGGATCACTGAGGGCCCCAAAGATCTGAGCGATGTCACCCGCCTCGACCTCGGACATGGCGATCGCCGTCAATGGGCCGCAGCAACTCACGACGTTCTCGTCGACGGTGATGGTCTTGGGGTGGGACATTACTTCCATCATACTATTGACAAACGTCAATGTGAGAGTTATGGTTCTCATCGACAGATGTCAATTTAAAGGAGATCAAAGTGTCCCGACTGCAACTCGCTCTGAACGTGTCAAACCTCGATGAGGCGGTGGATTTCTACTCAAAATTCTTCAAGACCGCTCCCACGAAAGTGCGTCCCGGCTACGCGAACTTCGCTATCACTGAACCGCCCCTCAAATTGGTGCTCTTTGAGAACTCTGGCGTGCCGGGCACGATCAATCACCTCGGGGTCGAAGTCTTCACGACCGATGAAGTGCAAGACGCCACCCGGTACCTAGGCGAGCAGGGATTCGCGACTGACATCGAGGAAAAGACGACGTGTTGCTTCGCGGTTCAGGACAAGGTGTGGGTCGACGGACCTGATTCCTCGCGGTGGGAGGTCTATACCGTGCTCGCCGACGCGAGCGACTCTCCGTTGTGTGCCAGCGACGAGACGTGCTGCGCCAGCGACTCACGCGCAACGTCCGACGCCACCCCGTGCTGTTAAGACTTCGGCGAACCAGCGTCACGCGACGAGCATGAGCGACATCGTCTCAGAATTGGCCGAGGGCGAACTGGCGGCCCCAGTCATCAAGCGACTCTCGTTCCTCGACCGGTACCTGCCGGTATGGATCGTCGTGGCGATGGCCCTCGGCATCGGCCTCGGGCGGGTGATACCGAGCCTCAACACGCGTCTCAACGCCGTGCAGGTCACGTCGGGAACGTCGCTGCCCATCTTCATTGGACTGCTCGTCATGATGTATCCCGTGTTGGCAAAGGTCCGCTACGACCGACTCGGCACGGTGACGCGTGACCGCAAGTTGTTGGTGGCGTCACTGGTCCTCAATTGGCTCGTTGGACCGGCGGTCATGTTCACGCTCGCCTGGCTCTTGCTGCCCGATCTGCCCACCTATCGCACGGGGCTGATCATCGTGGGCCTGGCGCGTTGCATCGCGATGGTGCTGATCTGGAACGATCTCTCGGGAGGCCATCGCGAAGCGGCGGCGGTGCTCGTGGCGCTCAACTCCCTGTTCCAGATCGTCGCGTTTGCCTTGCTCGGATATTTCTATCTGGAGCTACTTCCCAAATGGCTCGGGCTGAGCACCCAAGGTCTTCATCTCTCGGTATGGAAGATCGCCGAGACCGTCGCCATATTTCTGGGGATACCGCTCCTCGCCGGCTACCTCACGCGAACGATTGGCGAACGCCTGCGTAGTCGAGAGTGGTACGAGACCAGACTGTTACCTCGGCTCGGCCCCTTCGCTCTCTACGGACTTCTCTATACCATCGTCATCCTCTTCGCTCTACAGGGGCACACGATCACGTCGCGCCCGAGCGACGTCGCTCGCATCGCCCTCCCGTTGCTTTGTTACTTCGCCATCATGTGGTTTGGATCGTTCGCGCTCGGTCGTTCACTCGGTCTTCCGTACGACCGAACCGCCACGCTC